>VYLK01000465.1_pt1 | contig 18399 bp, 16 predicted proteins | sample 5114321 | NCBI WGS metagenome assembly VYLK01 (sample SAMN12291792, study PRJNA351875) | freshwater metagenome | isolation source: freshwater lake | place: USA: Michigan, MSU2 Lake | collected 2011-08-16
TTATCATATGCCGCGCAGCCTGTTTGAGATGCGCCGCGCTATTCCCGATGTGGTCCTGATCCCCTACCCTGTGCAGACCACGCGTGAATTTGATGGCGATTGGTGGAAGAATGAACGCCCTACGCGGGCTCTAGCGCTGGAATATGGCAAATATCTTGTCTCCATCGGGCGCGGGCTTGTGGACGGCGATATTGAAATTGCGCTGAAACAGATCGGTCTGTTTCACAAAGGAAAGACTCCATGACCTTAATCCGGTCGCTCTTATTGATGGTTTGGACATGGGGCAGCGTGCTGATCGTGGGCACGTTAGGCGCGCCCTTTGTGTTCCTTTCGCCTTTGGGGGGCGCGCGCGTCATGGAGGCCTGGGCCAAAGCCATGCGCTTTGGCACAAAATGGATCGGTGGCATTACCTATGAAGTGCGCGGGCTAGAACATCTGCCTGAAGGCCCGATCATGATCGCGGCGAAGCACCAAAGTGTTTTGGACACGATTATGCCAACGCTTTTCACCAATATGCCGGTTTATGTGCTCAAGCAGGAGCTTCTGAACCTGCCGATTTTTGGCTGGTATTGTCGCAAGGCGGGCTTAATCGCCATTGACCGCTCGGGCCACATGAGTGCGCTGAAGGCTTTGGTAGCGCAAGCCAAGGAACGAATGGACCAAGGCCGTCCCATCATTATCTTCCCGGAGGGCACGCGCCAAACGATTGGTGCCGCGCCTGATTATAAGCCCGGCGTCGCCGCCATCTATATGTTGCTCGGTGTGCCTTGCGTGCCCTTAGCCCTCAATACGGGCACATCTTGGCCTGCCAAGGGTATTTGGCGTTATCCGGGCAAAGTGGTGTTTGAGTTTCTGCCTGTCATCCCGCCCGGCCTAAAGCGCGGCCCTTTCATGGAGTTGCTCGAAAGCCGAATTGAAGGCGCAAGTCAGGCCTTGTTGGACGAACATTACGAAGAAATTTCTGTTCGCGAATCCCGCAAGAAGAAAGACAATGATGGTGGTGACGGGGGCGGCATGGCTGGACCTGTTGATTCCAACAATGGTCAAAAAGCCCCAACCAAACAAGACGGCGATGCCGAAGCTGAGTTTGACTGGAAGGCCTATGGCGATCGGGCACGCGAGAGTAATGGCATCAGAGATCGTGACTTTGACGGCGGCGACGGTGGTGGCGGCGATGGCGGCGATGGCGGCGGCGGCGGCGGTGGCGACTAATGTCTGAAACGCGTTCTAGGTCGCTCGCCGGCCTCATCCTTCCACTGGCCGTGGGTGGCATCGTTCTAGCTGGATACTATGTCTACTGGACACAGACGGCGCAAAGAATCCAAATGCATGTCGCGCAGGCTTTACCTGCTCTGCCTCAGGAAAACGTCACGGTCACGGGCTTCCCCTACCGATTTGAAGCGCGCATTACGGGTCTCCGTGTCCAGACCGGGACCGGCTTTGTCTTTGAAGCCTCACGCTTTGTTGCAGTCGCTTCGCCGTTCAATCTAAACCTGTGGGCGCTCGAAGGGGCGTTAGAGCCACAGTTGAAGCTACCCGGCGGGCCATTGCGCCCACTGCAAGCCACAGACCTAAAGGCCAGCCTGCGCCTAAAAGAAGGCCAATTGGCACGCTTCTCCCTGACGTTTCAGGGCTTGCAGGCAGGAACAGCTGATCCATCAGGATCGGGATCAGGTTCAGGACTGGGGCCAAGGCCATGGCGAACGGGCGCTGGTGCCCTTCACTTGATCGCTGACCCCAAAGACACCAGCCGTCTTGCCTTCGCGTTGGACTTATCCACCTTAGAGCTCAGCGCCCTGCCTGAAGGCCCCGCAGCCATTCTGGGCAACAAAATCGACCATCTGCGCCTAACGGGTCCAATCAGCCAAGGCCAGACTCTCTTGAGGTCAACCAAAGCGTGGGCAAAAGCGCAGGGCGAGTTCACGATTATGGCAGCCCAAATTGACTGGGGTCCGTTGTCCTTTGATGCCGGTACCGGCCGATTGAAGGTTACGCCAGAGGGCCAATGGCAAGGCGAAATCCGCGGACAGGGCGCGCTTAAGCCCAATGGTATGGCTATCCCAGCTTTGTCCGCACCGATTGAAATTGGCATTGAGGATGGGCAAGCGCGTCTGCTTGGCTTTTCTGCCGCGCGGGTGCCGCGAGCCTATGATTAGCACTGCTGGAAATTCTTGACCGCAAGGTGCCATAAAGCGCCGCGAACATCAGCATTCTCAATTGACTTCGGGCGCTTGCGACTTTAAGGACACCCTCCCTAACGCTCGCCGTCATGGCGGGCGCTTTCGTTTATTCCGCGAAAGTCGCTGCAGGCGACAAGCTTGTGATTGAGAAATTAGAAGGCGAAGCAGGCAGCGCCGTGACTTTCAGCGACGTGCTGATGGTTGGCGGTGAAGCAGGCGTAACTGTCGGTGCCCCACTTGTGGCTGGCGCAACCGTTGCCGCAACTTTGCTTGAAACCCGCAAGGGCGACAAAGTGATGGTGATGAAAAAGACCCGTCGCTCCACCTATCGTCGCCGTAACGGCCACCGCCAATGGGGCAGTGTCGTTCACATCACTGCCGTCAACGCGTAACCAAGCGCACAGGAGACTGACACATGGCACATAAAAAAGCCGGCGGCTCGTCACGCAACGGTCGCGACTCGCACTCCAAGCGCCTTGGCGTCAAGAAGTTCGGCAACGAGATGGTTGTTTCGGGCAACATCCTCGTGCGTCAACGCGGCACCAAGTTCTTCGCTGGTGAAAACGTCGGCCTTGGCCGCGACCACACCCTCTTTGCGACCGCCAATGGCCAGGTCGTATTTACCCGCAAGCGTGACGACAAATGTTTTGTCTCCGTCATGCCGATTGCGGAAGCAGCAGAATAAGGCGGTCCTGAACCACTCCGGATCGTCCCCCTGAAAGGGGTGATCCGGTCAAACAGACCATTTCCCGCGCGGGGGGCCGGATCACCGGCCCCCCGTTTGCGTTATGCCCTGATGCAAATAGGTCCTTCGAACCAGATTTAGGTTCGGGCTAGTCTCCCCCCACCCCGCGCGGGTTTCCTGACGGAGACTTTGCCATGCGTACACAGATTGACACGAGCCGCCTTACCTTGCGCCCAATGCAAATGACTGATCTGGCCCGCATCGTATGCTTGGCCAATGATCTGCGCGTATCCGGCAATCTGTCCCGTATGCCCCACCCCTATCGCCAAGAAGATGGCGAAGAGTGGCTAAAGAAACAGCCAGAGCTCTGGGCTGGTCAAGAAAACTATGTGTTTGCGATTGAGCATAAGACAGACGGCTTTATGGGCGCGATGGGTCTGCATTGGATGGACCGTATGACCCTCGATGGCAGCTTGGCTTGGGAACTCGGCTATTGGCTGGGCGTTCCTTACTGGGGTCAGGGATTTGCAACCGAAGCGGGGAAAGCTTTGATCGATGCGGCTATCGAGGACCTCAATCCTGTCTATTTGGTGGCTGGTTTTGCCACGGCAAACACACAATCTGGTCACGTGCTTGAAAAACTTGGCTTCTACAAGGTCGATGCGATTCGCGAGATGAGCGTCTTAGCAACTGGCAAAACTTCACCCACGCAAGTGATGCGGCGCGACATCGCTGAAGCAGAAAGGAGACCGAGGCCATGACACCAGCTTTATTGACCCCGCGCCTATTGCTTCGTCCGCTGGAGCATGAGGATTGCTTGGCACTGGCCGACCTGTTGAACAGACCGGAAGTGGCGCGCGGCCTGTGCACCATCCCAAAGCCATTCACGCCCCTACATGCCAGCGCAATGATCTTGATGATCCGTGCCGCAGAGACCCGAGGTCTCGAATTTGTTTGGGCCGTTGAGAACAGTGAAGGCGATGTGGTTGGCCAGATTGGCTTGCGCCAGCTTCGCCCGGGCTGTGCTCAACTGGGGTATGCCTTCTTGCCCGAGTTCTGGGGTCAAGGCCTTGGCAGCGAGGCCTTGGAGGCCGTGCTCGACTGGGCGACTCGCCAAGCACGCTTCACCACCATTGAGGCCGAAACCCATCACGACAATCCTGCGAGCCTGCACGTGCTGGAGAAAATGGGCTTTGCTGATAGGGGCCCTATTCAGCGCTTCAGTTTGGCCCAACAGGGCCAAATCCCACTGATGGCCTTTCAGAAGAGTCTAACCTCGCCCCTCCAACTGGCCGTGGCGTAAACAAAAAGGCCCGCTGATTGCTCAGCGGGCCTTTTCTCTGTTCTCTTTGAGAGATTAGGCGGCGCGAACGCGCTCCAAGAATTCTTGGGTCTCTTGATCCAATTTCGCGGCTTGGACCGAGAGTTCGCGGCTGGCGGCAAGCACTTGGCTTGCAGCGGCACCGGTTTCACCAGCGGTCTCAGTTACACGCGACACATCGGAAGCCACCGATTGAGATGCGGCAGCCACTTGGGTGATCGCGCTGGCGATCTCTTGGGTGACAGTTGCCTGCATATCCACCGACTGACCAATCATGCCAGCATTCTGGTTGATGCGGGTGATAACCGCTTCGATGCGAGACATAGCACCGACTGCGCCATCGACTGCACCTTGGATCGAGCCGATTTGGGCGGCGATGTCCTCGGTCGCATTACCAGTTTGGCTGGCGAGGTTTTTGACTTCCTGCGCCACGATGGCAAACCCACGACCAGCTTCACCGGCACGGGCCGCTTCGATGGTGGCGTTCAAGGCCAAGAGGTTGGTTTGGTCGGCAATGCCTTTGATCAGTTCAACCACTTCGCCGATGCGGCGGGCCGAATTGGCCAATTCGCTAACAGCACTTTGGGCTTCACCGCTCAAGCGCACAGCTTCAATGGCAACCGAGCTCGATTCAGAGACGTTGGACTGAATGGTTGAGATCGAGGTGGTGAGGCTTTCAGCCGAACCAGCCGCGGTCGAGGCACTAACGGTGCTTTCTTCGGCTGCAGCAGCCACGCTGGACGCCATCATGTTGGTGCGGTCAGCTGCGGCAGTCATGGCTTGAGCGGTTGCTTCCAACTCTGCCGATGCAGCAGCCACAGTCCGCAGCATGTCGCCAGCGACTTGCTCGTATGCTTGGGTTGCCGAGGCAATCGCTTCTGCACGGCGCATTTGCACCTTCGTCTCTTCGCTCGCAGCTGCTTCCAGAGCAATGCGTTCGATGGCGTTTTCACGGAAGACTTCGACAGCTTCAGCCATTTCACCCAATTCGTCGCCACGATCCCGGCCTGGAACCATCATGTCGGTCACGCCGCCAGCCAAAGTACGCATGCTGTCAGTGAGGTCCGCGATTGGCTTGGACAAGCTGCGGGCGAAGAAGAAGCCTGCAGCAGCCGCTGCCCCCATGGAAAGGAGCGTTGCCAACAGGATGTTGATTGCCAAAGCGCGCAGTGGCTCTTGAGCCTCAGCCACCGTTTGATCCGCCGCGACAACAAACTTGGCACCTAGCGTGGTAAACGGTACAAAGGCTGACACGACAGAGTTGCCATCCGCATCGTTGGTGACGGTGGTGATGGATTTGCCTTCCAAGCCCTGCTTGACGAGGTCATTTTCCAACCTGGACTTCAGGATCGTTGGCTCTTTCGAATGCGGCGAGTTATTGCGCACGAGGAAATCTTCACCGATCAACGTGTTTTCGCCCGTCTTACCGTTGGCAGGCTGTTGCTTCATCGCAGCATCAATCTTGTTGATCGACAATTGAATGGCGAAGACACCCTTAAGCTCGCCATTCGCGCCCTTGATAGGCACCGCGATAAAGCCAGCAGGTACATCAGCAGAGGGCGCATAAGGTTTAAAGTCTGCCAATTTAGGCTCGGCATTTGCACCAGCGGCGATCACGTCGCGAACAAGAACGCCAAGACCGGAATCTTTCCACTTGCCGCTTGCCAATTGAGTCCCGAAGTCGCGCTCTTTAAAGACCGTGTAGACGTTCTGACCGTTCGCATCGAACAAGAAGATATCATAATAGTCGTTGGTACGCAGCAGATTGCGCAACCAAGGATGCAATTCGGCATGGACGGCGTCATAGGCCGTGCCATTGTTGGCTGCGTCCCATTTTTCCTTTTGGCCGGCGGCATTGGGGTTTTGGTCAATGTAGATGGCTTGAAGTTGCGTTTCAGCATCTGGACCCATTTGCGCATAAGCGGCAGAGAAGCGATCGAGAGCCGAAGAAATAATCGCGCTGGACGCCATTTCTTTAGCTTGTGCGCCTGACATGTCGAAGAAGGACTTTGCTGCCTCCGCCCGCGAATTTGCTGTTTCGGTAAGTAAGTGTTGGGTCTGGGAATTAATGTTGCTTTGAGAGCTTAGATAAGCAGCACCACCCGTCATTGCCGCGGCAAAGGCCGCAAGGCCCGCAATCACCATTGGTAGCTTTTTGGATATCGCTACTTTATTCAGCCCAGACAACATTACAACTCTCCCCGGTCCAGTGCTGATATCTCCATCAATCGAGCCTGCCTCGATCGAACTCAGCGCTATAGATTCTGGAGATCGTCTTATCCGGTAACTGGTTACGTTAAAGTTTACAAAGATAGACGTTGGTCAGTATGCTAGGATGCGCTTTAGTCTACTTTGTTTGACGAATAATAGCTTCAATCGCCGTCCAAGCCTCTGGTTCTTCTAAGGTTGGTGCATGACCAACATTTGGGACCTCAGCCGTAATCAGATCAGGCTTGGCGATTTTCATCCGATCCACAATGTCGGCAGACAATAAATCCGACAACGCGCCACGAATCACCGCCGTTGGGATTGGGGCCAAGGCCGCATATTGATCCCATAAAGTCGGGAGGGCCTCTGTCCCGCCAGAACTGGCGACTTGGGCAATGGCAGGATCATAATCAAATAGGATGCCTTCAGGGGTTTCAATGCAGGTTTTTCGGGCAAAATCCTCCCAGAAAGCAGCATCTTTTCCCGGGAATGCAGACTCGCCAATGACGGCAATCATGGCCGCAGCCTCTTCCCAATTGGATGCCCGCCCGATTTTCCCGACATAGCTTTGAATCCGCTTGAGGCCGGCAGGGTCAACTTCAGGGCCAATGTCATTCAAGATCGCGCCAGCTACCGTCGCCTGGGAAAATGCGGCGACCAGCATGGTGATGATGCCGCCCATACTGGTGCCGAGGAACACCGCCCGCTTTAGACCTAAGCGGTTCAGAATGGTCAGAACATCTTGGGCATAAATGAGCGGATTGTAGTTGCTGGGATTTGGGTCCCAATCTGAGCGACCCCGACCCCGTACGTCTAAAGCCAAGACTCTGCGGCCCATCCGGCGAATCGGTTCGATCACACCAAGAAAGTCTTTGTGGTTCCGCGTGAGGCCATGCAAACATAAAACTGGAGGGCCGGTATAGGCTCCAACTGGGTCAAAATCCGCAACGTAAGTCTTAACTCCGTCATGGCCAAGAATCATATGCTCGTTCATGCGCGCTCCCAAGTACACGCCATTACTTCGTGTGCGCTAGGTTAAGGCGCATTTGGGGCCATGAAACAAGGTCTGAATAGTCCAAGTTACTGAAACTTGATAAACGAACGTCATTTTCGGACGTATATTTGGCCGCTACGACGCGATTTCGCTTGCAGACTCAGAATTTCGTTCCTATCTTGTTCTTGTCAAACACAGCACGACCAGAAAGGAATGGCGATGCAATTATCACTTTTGCCAGCCTTGGAGGCAGAACGCCCCCTCACGAAGCCCGTAGTCACCTCGCACCGACAGGATTCCCTGCCGCCCGCGGTCAGTCGGCCAACATCTGCCCAAATCAATTATCTCAAACGGTTGACGGGTATTCGCGCGGACGGACAATTGCACCGCTATGTCGCACGCAAGATTGGGAAGCAGGGTTCGGACCAGGGCAAATTGGTTTTGACCAAGCAGGACTTTGCCCAAGCCATCGATCGCGAACTGAATGAAAAGCGCTGGGCGGCCTGATTTGCGGCGCTAGGCCAGCACCAGATCATCGCGATGGACCAAGGCCGGCCGTCCTGCATAGCCCAATATCTCTTCAATCTCGTCGCTGTGGCGGCCTAGGATCTGTAGGGCGTCAGATGCGGAATAGGCGGAGATACCGTGCGCAATGATACGACCAGAGCCATCCTTGATCGCAATTGTGTCGCCGCGTTCAAACTGCCCTTCGACGGATTTAACGCCAATGGACAACAGGCTAGCCCCACCCTTTAAGGCTTTTGCTGCCCCGGCATCAACGCAGAAACTGCCCGCAGGATTAAGGCTATGACCCAACCAAGCCCGTCGCGCGCTTTCGCGGTCAGCAGCAGGGATGAACCATGTCGAACGACCGCTTTCTAACAGACGGCGGAAGGGATGGTCTAAATAGCCATCCTTGATCGCGACGCTGCAACCAGCAGCCGTTGCGATGCGCGCCGCCTCAATCTTGGTCCGCATCCCACCAGAACCAACACCCGCCTTTTGATTGATTCCCCCGGCCATAGCCTCAATCGCTTCGGTGATGTCCCGTACTTCACCAATGTGGGGGGCGGTGGGATTCTGACGCGGATCGGACTCATAGAGGCCATCGACGTCGGAAAACAGGATTAGGGCGTCGGCCCCAACCATTTGCCCGACCCGCGCTGCCAGCCGATCATTATCACCATAGCGCAGCTCGTCGGTGGCAACGGTATCATTTTCGTTGACGATTGGCACAGCTCCGCACGTCAGCAAGGTATCGAGGGTTGCGCGCGCATTCAGCCAGCGCCGCCGCCGTTCGGTATCATCTGGCGTGACGAGCGCTTGGGCCACTGCAATGCCTTGTTTCGCAAACGCCTCACCCCAAGCCGCCATCAAGCGGACTTGGCCCGCCGCAGCGGCCGCTTGCTTTTCTTCGAGCTTTAACTTGCCCGCTGGAAGGCCCAGCGCCCCGCGCCCTAACGCAACCGCGCCTGAGGAGACAATCACGATCTGCTGGCCTTGACTACGAGCCTGCGCCACGTCTTGTGCCACGGTGGCAAGCCAAGCGCTGCGGGCTTCCCCGCTTGCTGGATCAATGATTAGCGACGATCCAAACTTCAGAACAATGCGTTTGGCTTGACGCAAAGCCTGATGCGTCATGGCACCCAGCCGTCGTCATTGGCCTCGGCCATTGGCTCGCCAAACAGATCGACATCATCCAAATCAGGCGACAAGATGCCCCGCGACTTACCAACTTCACGCCACAGCAAGCCTAATGCCCCGCGCACGCCAGAGTGCGACACTCCAGAAATCGCTAGCACCGTGCGCCCCGCCTCTTTAGACAAGGCAGCTCGTTTTTCTGCGACTTCTTCCGGGCTCAACGCATCAATCTTATTGAGAGCGACAATCTCTGGCTTGTGGGCCAGCTCTTCGCCATAGGCTTCAAGCTCATCCCGCACCGTGCGATAGGCTTGAGCAACGTCTTCTTCGGTGCCGTCAATCAGATGAAGCAAAGCGGCGCACCGTTCCACATGGCCCAAGAAACGGGTACCAAGGCCTGCGCCTTCAGCCGCCCCTTCGATCAAGCCTGGAATATCGGCTAAGACAAAGCGTGTATCCGGGCCCAAGATCACCACCCCTAAATTCGGGTGCAGGGTGGTGAACGGATAAGCGGCAACTTTGGGATTTGCCGACGATACAGCCGCCAAGAAAGTGGACTTGCCCGCATTCGGCAAACCCACCAAGCCCGCATCAGCAATAAGCTTCAGCCGCAGCCAGATAAACTTCTCTTCACCTTCAAGGCCGCGATTGGCGCGGTCAGGTGCTTGATTGATCGAGCTTTTGAAATGCAAATTGCCCCAGCCGCCATTGCCACCTTTCGCCAGCACGACGCGGTCACCGATCGTCGCCAGATCCGCGATCAAGGTCTCGTGGTCTTCTTCCAGAATTTGCGTCCCGACAGGAACTTTTAAGACGAGATCTTCTGCAGAGGCCCCGTGCTTTTGCCGACCCATGCCATTCTGGCCCCGGTCCGCTTTGAAGTGCTGCAAGTAGCGATAGTCAATAAGGGTATTAAGCCCGTCTACGGCTTCGACCACAATGTCGCCGCCGCGACCGCCGTCGCCACCGTCGGGGCCGCCATATTCGATATATTTCTCGCGCCGGAAAGACGACGAGCCGTTCCCGCCGTCGCCAGAACGGATAAAGATTTTTGCTTGATCAAGGAATTTCATAACGCACCTAGACTAGCGCGGAACGCGTCATAATGAAAGCCAAGCCACTCAGGCTGCGATACGCCGACCTCGTGGGGGACGAGATTCAATCCGATGGAGGTACGGCCAAGGGTACGAAGGGCGCATCTGGTTGGTCCGGCATCACCGTTTCGACATGGGTCTTTAGATGCTGGGTGACTTCGGCCGCATCGCCTAAAAGATGCTCTGCCGGGATGGCAGGACCGGCTGTCAGGGTGAAGAGTTGGCCCTTTTTGTTTAAGAGCTCTTTGAACAAGGTGATATCGCGCAATTCCTTGGAGAAACTATCAAAGAAATGAAACCAAAAGCTCCAAGGGCCTGTCATATGGATCGGTACGATCGGGGCATGGTTCTTACGGGCGATGGAAACAGCCGAACTCATCCACTCTGGATCTTGTAAAACCCCGTTCACATGACGCGCCAGTCGCCCGGCAGGAAAGATAAAGATCGCCCGCTCTGCCTGAAAAGCCCCTTGCGTCAAGCGTAAGGTCTCACGCGTTTTCTCGCGCGTGCGCTTGTGCTCTTCCCACTCCACCGGCACCAACACATCGGTAAATCCAGCCGAAACGCGGTGGGCGTCGGCATTGGCGTAAAAGATCAAATCAGGCCTGATGGGCTTGATTGCATCCCAAGCAGCAATGCCATCGGCAATCCCTGTGGGGTGATTGGCCACAATCACGCACCTCCCACTTTTGGGAATATGGTCAAAACCATGGGTCTGCGTGCGAACGGATAAGCGCGCCGCGACTTCTTCGAGAGCTGGCAGCCCCGGCAAAGAAGCGATGGTATCGGCCATCGTGACAGCTTGATCATAGTCGAGCAGTTTATTCAGCGATGCCCGCATGATCGGCCAAAAGACGGATTTCGCGAGACTAGGTGCCCGCTCCTCGATCAGGATATCGATGATATGCTTGTCGGCATGGGTTTGCTGCTCAAACATCAGACAGTCCAACGACACAGGCGGCCAGTGAGGACAAACTGCCATGGACTGGCCGGGCTTGGCAAGCCCAAGGCTCTCCGGTGCCAAGCCTAGAGTTTATCACCCTAGGCTTGGCCGCCTGACACGTGAGGCTGGTTAGAAAGCGACGCGAACGCGGGCGCGCACTTGCTCGACGCGCACATCGGTGCGGTCAATGGTAGTCTCATAGCTAAGGCCCAAGGTGGCCGATTTGACCTTCGCCTCAACGCCCAAACCGACTTCGCCCCAAGATTCATCCTGGCCAAGGCCCGCCACATTTGCCAAAGTTGCGTTCGCGGCAGAGGCAAAGCCCAGACCGGTTGCACCGGTGTCCGAAGCTTGGAAGTCATGCGCAACGGCGACCCGAACCCACGGCTTAATCGTGCCGGCCGAGCCAAAATCGCCATAGGCGGTCACGCCCAATCGCGCGACCATCGATTCGACCGTGCGCTCCCCGATCGTCAGACCAATTGGGCCAGATTCGCGGTATGCATCGATGACAGCCTTGTCATAAGCCATCGACACGCTGGGCACATAAGAGCCCCAGCTTGTCTTATTGGTGGCACTGAGGGCGGCCCCGAAGCTGGTCAAGGTGCTGTCGGTAGAACCCGATGCTGCCAAGGGACCAGCAGCCCGGATCATGTCCAAATTGCCGCCACCGCGTGATGCATAGGCATCCAAGGCCAGAACAGGCCCAGACACACTGCCGTAAACCGACATTGCAACCGCGTCAGACTTTGTCTTGGCACCGCGATTAGACAGTTTGCTGGTGCCATTGGCCAGATGAAGTGCTGCACCCAAAACATAATTCTTCTGGGTATAGTCGACCCCGACAAGCCCGGTCACTGTTTCTGTGCTTGCGCCGACAAAGCCTTGCTGGGCCTCTGCGTTCGCCCGCAAGCCCCGAACCTCACCAAACACGCTCCAGCCAGGTTTCATTGTGTCAGAACCGCTCGATACCGGCAGAACATCGCCAGCGTCGGTCATGACGCCCGTGCCACCGCTGATAGCAGCCATTTGCACGCCGCCCCAGTTCGCCCCTTGCGCGCCGGTTTGACGCACTTGAGCAACGCGGCCCATGATCATCGCGCTCATGGATTCAGACGTCCGCAACATGGATTGGGCGGCGAGCCCATTGTCCCATGGGGTCAAGGATCGCAAGAAATTGCCCGCCTCTACCGCATTCAAACGATCCGAGTAGCGGTAGACCGAAGCCAAGGCGCTGTAATTGCTGGCGCGGCTGCTATCGAGGAGCGTTGCCAAGCTAGAACATTGTACGCTGGTGCATGCGGCGAAGGTCGCATAAGGCAGGGCCGTGATGTCGACCAAAACATCCTTGCCGACCACACGTGGCGTTGCACGCAAGACGCCGGGCAAGTTCGATGCAATCATGGCAAAGCTGCCACTCGTCGTGCCCGTAGCGGAAGCCACTGTCCAGCTGGTGCCAAAGTCTGGCACATAGCCATTCAGGAAGTTCGCGGCAAAGCCACCACCCAGCACGAGATTGCCGGTGACATTTAGACGGTCTGCCGATGTCAGGCCGGCGAAATCAATGCCCAGCATACCTGTGCTACCGAAACCTGCACCCCCGGTGACAGACAGCGTGCCGACACCACCGACCGCTCCCGGGGTCAAAATGCCCCCTGCAACCAAGACGCCGGACTGGGTTAGGATGGTGCCTGAGCCCGAAACTGTGCCGCCGAGAACATTGAGTTGGCGTGGCGCGAAGATGCCATCGACGTTGAGCGTCCCTGCATCGACAAAGGATGAGATCAGCGTGTTGAGGCGGCTGCCGACTTTGATGTTGAGGCCAGATTGCGCCCCACGAACATTCAACCGGTCAATCGTTGCTGTGACGCCTGTCATCGACGTGGTGCCAGCGGCACGCAAATTGACTTCAAAATAGCGCGTGGAGTTTTGCAAACCTGCCACGCCATCGGTATTGTTCGGTGTGAACCCGGTTGAGCCGACACCTGTTAGCGCGCCTGAATTAAGGGCGAGACGACCCTCTGTCCAAGCCCTTGTCGATTGCGCCTCGCTGCTGGCTTGGCCAGCGATTGGAGCTGGGTCATTGGCAACTTGGGTGGCGCTGACTTGGCCCAAGGACACGGTGCTGGAAGCCGTTGTGGCCACTGCGGTGGAACCGCTAATTTGCCCGTAATAGTTAGAGCCTTGATCCGCGTCGCCTGTTTCATCAAGCACGCTTAGGCGATTTCCAGCAAATGCTTGAGTAGCCAATGCTGGTGAAACAACTGGCTCTGTCGTTCCACCCGTCGCGGGGCAGTTACCCAAGAAGGCGCACGGTGCGGGTGGCGTCGGGCTGGGGTTAACGGTTCCGACGTTAGGCGCAGCAGCGCTATAACCCAGCGCAGCAGTGGTCGGCACTGCATTTACCAACGCGTTGCTGGCGCCCAGTGTGAAATAAAGCGGGTCCAACTCTTGGGTCCAGCGCGTGCTGTCTGTCCATTCGCCATCGCCGGCTCGTGTCGTCACATATTTGTATGGGTTGTTGATGAGAATTTGGTCCCAATACAAGAAGAGTGGATTATAACCCGCTAGCGACCCATAGTTCGAAAACGTTTGTCCGAAGACAAAATTGTCATTTGGATTGCCAACCGCGTCAAAGAACAACCGATTGCCTTGGCTCAACACACCCAAAGAAACGTCACGTCCAAATGCCGACGTGACCAAAGGTGAGCCCGAGTCTCCCGAACCGGTGATTGCTTCTCCGGCCACAGCTCGGCCACCCAAGGTGTTGTAATCGAGCGTGTTGGAAGCTGTCCGTGTAACACTGGAGGAAAACGGCTGGGTTGCAAAATTTGGATTGTCGAAATCCAACCAGTACAAGTCTTGATAGCGCAAGCTAGCGGGCTCCGAAATGTCACCGATGGCTTGGCCATAAATGCCGATGCTTAACGTGCGTTCGTCACCCAAAAAGTCGACGACGTTTTGACCTAAACGACGGAAGAAGCTTTCCTCCACGGTGCCAGCGGTGCGCGCACCGGTTAAACCATTTCCAGAGGTTCCATAGCCACCAATGGTCACAGGAACGATGCCATTAACTTGAGAGAACAAGAGCCCGATGCCATTTTGAGCATCCCGACCCAATAATTCAGTCGGTGTGTTAAATCCGGCCAGTGCAATGTCTGCAGGCAAAAACGCGCCAGAATCCAGAGGGGATTCTGATCCAAATCGTGAGCGCGTATCATACCAGACCATGGTGGACGAAACCATGGTGCGACCGTCACCAGCTGGCACCAAAAAGTCCTGTCCAAAGAGCCAATTACGAAGATTGGTGCGCCCAAATGTAGCGTCCGTTGTGTAGCCAACTTGCGCACGATTCCCACGTGAGTTGCCGTCATAGGCCGAGGGGTCAAGGTCGTCGACGCAATGGGCCGCAAACAAAACTGTGCGCGGATTGATCAATAAACCGGTACAGGTTCCGCCGCCATTGCCTGCTTCATTGCGGATACCAAGCCCAACCCAATAAGGACGGGAGTTCGTGGTATCAACAACGGAGGCAGGCGTGACTGTGGCTGGCGTCACCAAGGCCATTGCAGGCGCGCCAGCTGTGAGACCTAGCCCCAAGGCCAAACCTGCCACTGTATTCGTTAAATTTTTTCTAGAAACTTTCATCTTCAACCCCCGAGATTTAAATCAACCTAGCAAACCAAACAAACTGCCAGTGACTTTAAGTATCTGAAATCTAGCTAACAAACGACGCCAGTCAACTCCAAGACAGCAAAAGTAAATGTTTTTTGAACACGCTTCTGTAAATCTTTTCTCGTCCTGTTTCCGGTCTTTGAATACCTATTTGTTAACCCTTTTTCGTCGCGCGCCCGGCAGGCCCTGACTTACGCTGAACCGCCATAGTTTATCTCTTGCGCAGCACAGGCTAAGGCTATTGAACCATAAGGGGCAGGACCATGCGCGAAATCCATCATTTCATCGACGGGCAATCAAAATCGGCAAATTCGGGCCGCTTTCACAATGTTTACGACCCGTCGACGGGCAAAGTGCAAGCCTTGGTCGAACTGGCTTCGGCAGAGTTTTTGGCTGAGGCTGTAGCCGGTGCCAAAAAGGCCCAGCCTGCTTGGGCGGCGACCAACCCGCAAAAGCGCGCACGCGTCATGTTTGCCTTTAAGGCCCTCTTGGAACGCGACATGGACGATTTGGCGCGCTTGTTATCATCCGAGCACGGCAAAACGGTCCCAGACGCCAAGGGCGATATTCAGCGCGGCCTAGAAGTGATCGAATTTGCCTGCGGAATTCCGCATCTGTTGAAGGGTGAATTTACCGAGGGCGCGGGGCCGGGCATTGATATGTATTCCATGCGCCAGGCCTTAGGCGTGGTGGCCGGCATCACCCCATTTAACTTCCCCGCCATGATCCCAATGTGGATGTTTGGCGTGGCTATTGCCTGTGGCAATGCCTTTATTTGTAAGCCAAGCGAAAAAGATCCTTCCGTGCCGATGCGCTTGGGTGAGCTTCTGCAAGAAGCCGGTCTGCCAGACGGGATTTTCCAAGTCGTCAATGGCGACAAGGCGGTCGTAGATGCCATCCTGGAGCACCCCGATGTCAAGGCTGTAAGCTTTGTTGGCTCGTCTGCGGTGGCGGAATATATTTATGCCAAGGGCGCGACCTATGGGAAGCGCGTTCAGGCCATGGGTGGGGCCAAGAACCATGCCATCATCATGCCCGACGCTGACCTCGACCAAGTCACCAATGACCTCATCGGCGCAGGCTATGGCAGTGTTGGCCCAAGTCTCGACCCAGATGTCGATTACGGCCCGCTCATCAGCCACGAACACCGCCAGAACGTGATCCGCTGGATCGATAAATCGGTGGAAGAGGGCGCAAAACTGGTTGTCGATGGGCGGAAAGTCTCGTTCCAAGGCTATGAGAGCGGGTTCTATCTCGGCGGTTCCCTGATCGATCAGGTCAAGCCGCACATGGATAGCTATAAGACTGAAATCTTCGGACCCGTCTTGCAGATTGCACGCGCTGAAGATTTTGAAAGCGCAATCGCGCTGCCCAACGCCCACCAATATGGCAATGGCACCGCCATCTATACCCGCAATGGCCGCGCCGCGCGCGAGTTTGCCAGCCGGGTTGAAGTTGGCATGGTGGGGATCAATGTGCCCATCCCCGTGCCCTTGGCCTATCACAGCTTTGGCGGCTGGAAGCGCTCTGCCTTTGGCGACGCCAACCAACATGGCAGCGAAGGCGTGCGTTTCTTCACCAAGGTCAAAACCGTCACCGCGCGCTGGCCTGAAGGGGCTGGCGCGGCGGAATTCGTTATCCCGACGATGAAGTAAGCCAGCCCATGTCGGCCATTGCAGCCCTTTACCGTGACAAGGCGCAGGCCGGGATATTGCAATTTGACCCGGCCCAAGCCCAAGCGATCGAGCTTTTGGGTGTCTTGTCCAACCGTTTAAGTGACTGGCGCCCCGGTAAAGCGCGGTTCCTGTTTGGCCGGCCAGAGCCTGCGCCCGAGGGCATTTATCTTTATGGCGGGGTTGGGCGCGGCAAAAGTATGCTGATGGACCTCTTCTTTGAGGTAGCCCCGGTCGAAAAGAAAAGACGTGTCCACTTCCATGAATTCATGGCCGAGGTGCATGCTGGCGTGAATGCTTGGCGGGCGATGAGCACGCAGGAGCGCAAGCAACAGGCCCACTTTGTCAAAGGCGCGGGCGATGACCCGATCCCGCCAGTCGCTAAAGCCATCGCGTCAGAAGCCTGGCTTTTGTGCTTTGACGAATTTCAAGTGACCGACATAGCCGACGCCATGATCCTTGGCCGCTTGTTTGAGCAATTATGGATGCGCCAAGTCGTTGTGGTCGCCACCTCGAACCGCCATCCAAGTGAGCTTTATAAGAATGGCATCAATCGCCAACTTTTCTTGCCCTTCATTGCCATGCTGGAAGAAAAGCTGGAGCTACACGCCCTAGACGGCCAGCGCGACTATCGCCTCGCGCGGCTCGAAAGCCAGCCCGTCTATCATAGCCCACTCGATGGCCGCGCTTTCGCCGCCATGGATCAAGCTTGGGCGGCGCTGACCCAAGGTGCCCAGCCTCGCCCCACCTCGCTGATTGTGTCAGGCCGGGAGGTAAAGGTCGCGCGCGCCGCAGCGGGTTGCGCGCGCATGAGCTTTGAGGATTTGTGCGTCGCTGCCCTTGGGGCCAGCGATTATCTGGCTCTGGCCAAACGGTTTGAGACCCTGATGCTCGATGGCGTGCCGATCATGGGCCCCGAAAAGCGCAACGAGGCCGCCCGCTTCCGCACGCTAATCGACGCGCTCTATGAGAATAAAACCAAGCTAATCATGAGTGCCGAAGCAGAACCCGATCGCCTCTATGGCACCGGCGACCAAGCCTTTGAATTCGAACGCACCGCTTCCCGCCTCTATGAAATGCGCTCGCGCGAATATTTGGCGGCGGAGCGGGGTGGGGATTGAGGGTTGGGCTCCTTACCCACCACCCGCATCGTCAAATTGATCCGCCCACCGCCCAGCACCAAGGTGGAGGAGCCTGACAGGACGCGGTCGATGCCATGGTAGAAATGCCGCGACGCTCCACCCAAAACGACCACATCGCCAGAGGTCAGCTTTAAAGACGACGTCGGCCCACCGCGCTCTGCCCCACCGAGGCGAAAGACCGCGCTGTCACCTAAGGAGATGGACACAACGGGGGCGGCGCGATCCTGCTCATCCCCATCCATGTGCAGGCCCATCTTGGCCCCGTCGCGATAGAGATTGACGAGGCAGGCCTGTGGTAGAACTGGGTAATTGGCTACCGCCTGCCAGAGGTCGAGAAGGACCTGTGGAATAGCGGGCCACGCTTGGCCGGTGACAGGATGCGTGGCTTGATAGCGATAGCCACCATCGCGGTCTGACACCCAGCCCAAAGGACCTAGATTAGTCATCTCGACGCTGAAGGCTTTACCCGTTTTCGGCATGGTTGGACGGAAGAAAGGCGCGCGCTCAATCAAGGGCGCAAGGGTCGCCAGTAGGGCTTCTTGCGCGGCCCGATCCAGATAGGCGGGATAGAAGTCAAAACCCGAATGCAATTGGTTGCGCACGCATTTCACCTTCTAACCTTGCGGTCCAACAGAGTGACACCATATGAGCCTCAGCGCCCTTCACGGGCAGTTTACTGGCAAAACAACATAGCCGTTCTTTTGGGCTTCCGCATGGGGGACAAAAAGATCGGTGTCCGCTTTTAAGGGACTTGAAGAACATGAGCAAAGTCATCGGTATCGACCTCGGGACCACCAATTCCTGCGTAGCCATCATGGACGGCAAAACAGCCAAAGTGATTGA
>VYLK01000330.1_pt1 | contig 18396 bp, 18 predicted proteins | sample 5114321 | NCBI WGS metagenome assembly VYLK01 (sample SAMN12291792, study PRJNA351875) | freshwater metagenome | isolation source: freshwater lake | place: USA: Michigan, MSU2 Lake | collected 2011-08-16
GACACGCTTTTTGAAGCACCGTCAACATTTTCGAACTCCCCTCACCGCCCGCATCCACCGCTTCGAAAAGCAGCTCCGCGAGCAGCGAAGCCCACGACTGTAGCACAGGTTTTCGAGGCGCCGCAAATGCTTCTTTGCGCCATGAACCGGTTTGCCTCGCTGCGGGCCTAGATCTCCCGGCTTGCCGCAGGCAGAACAGCGCCTCACCGCCCCGCTCTGCCAGCAGAGGCCGCCGTGGGCATCCGTGCCGTTGGCCCGGCTTCAGCTTCGCCACTTACACTGCCGCGCATTGGCGATGAGCCCGTGCCCAAGCACCGCCTTGGCCGCCGCCGAACTCACTCCACCCGGCACCGTCTCGACCTTGCAGTCCCTCCAGTACGAAGGCTCCGCCGCAGAGCATGGCCCCGATGCCGCCTGGGTGCTGCAAACCGAAGGGCTGACAGGACAGCGCGGCGATCGCACGCTCTTCGCAGATCTGACTATCGCCCTGCCACCGGGTTCGGTCACTTGGCTGCGTGGCCGCAACGGCCGCGGCAAGACCAGTCTGCTGCGCTTGCTGGCTGGGCTTTCCACACCGGCCTCCGGCCGCATCCGTGTGGCTGGGCGTTGTTTGCAAGATGCCGGGCCCGCATGGCGCCGCCAACTGGTCTACATCGGACACCAGAACGCTTTGAAGGACGACCTGAGCGTGACGGAAGCCTTGCGCTTTCTGGCCCAGTTGCATGCCCTGCCCCACGAAGAGACTCAACTGCACCACGCCCTGCAATGCATGGGCATCGCCAACCGTCGCCACGCCCCGGTGCGCACCTTGAGCCAGGGCCAGCGCCGTCGGGTCGCGCTCGCACGCCTGGCGCTGCATACGGGCAGCCCCTTGTGGCTGCTGGATGAGCCTTACGACGCGCTGGATGTCGACGGCATCGCCGCGCTGAATGACGTCATCGGCGCCCATGCCTCACGCGGGGGCTGCGTGCTCCTCACCAGCCACCAGGCGCTCACGCTCAAGAGCCCCGTGCCCACGGTGCTGGATCTGGACTCGGCCGCTGCAGGGAAACGCGCCGGCATCGCAAAGGCCTTGCAATGACACCGGCGGCCGCCTCCGTCGCAATCACGGCGCCGGCCGTGCATGAGGCCTCGGCGCGCGCCGTGTTCTCCGCCGTGCTTCTCCGGGATCTGAAGCTGGCCTCCCGGCGCCGCGTCGACGCCTTGCTGCCCCTGGCCTTCTTCATGGTGGCCATCAGCCTCTTTCCCCTGGGTGTCGGCCCAGAACCCGGCATGCTGCGCAGCATTGCGCCCGGCATCGTTTGGGTGTGTGCGCTGCTGGCCAGCATGCTGTCTGTCGGCTCGCTTTTTGCCGCAGACCATGCCGATGGGTCGCTGGAGCAGATGCTGCTGGCACCCACGTCGGCCCTCTCTGTGGCAGCCGCCAAGTGCAGCGCGCATTGGTTGCTGACGGGGCTGCCGCTGATCGTGGCGACGCCGCTTGTCGGCCTGCTCTTCGGGATGTCGGGCGCCGCGGTGCTGGCCCTGCTGGCGGGCCTGGCGCTGGGCACTCCCATCCTCAGCCTGCTGGGTGGGCTCGGTGCGGCGCTGACGCTGGGCCTGCGCAGCGGCGGCATGCTGCTGATCCTGATCGTGCTGCCGCTGGCCATCCCGGCGCTCATCTTTGGCGCAGGCGCCGTGGGCATGGTGGAGGCGGGCATGTCGGCCCGAGGACACTTCTCCTTGCTGGCGGCCTTGCTGATCACCACGGCGGTGGGTGCGCCGCTGGCCATTGCCGCGGCTTTGCGCATCTCCACCGAATGAGCTTTCTCTGTACAAGGACCCGAGCGTGACCGACGCCCCTGCCCCCAAGAGCGCCTCTCGCTGGCGCTTTTTCACCTTCGCCGCCCCCTCGCGCTTCTACGCGCTGGCGGGCTGGCTCGTGCCCTTGTGCTGGGTGGTCTGCATCGGCTTCGCCGCTGCCGGCCTGTACGTGGGCTTCTTCGTTGCGCCCACCGACGCCACACAAGGCGACGCCTACCGGATCATCTACATCCACGTGCCCGCCGCGTGGATGTCGATGGTGTTGTACCTCGTGATGGCCTTCTGGGCCGGCATAGGCTGGGCCTTCAATGCCCGCATGGCTTCGGTGCTGGCGCGCGCCATAGCCCCCACGGGCGCCATGTTCACCTTTCTCGCGCTGTGGACCGGCGCGGTGTGGGGCAAGCCGACCTGGGGCACGTACTGGGTGTGGGATGCGCGCCTGACGACGGAACTGATCCTTCTCTTCCTGTACCTGGGCTACATCGCCCTGGTCAATGCGATCGACGATGTGCGCCGGGCCGACCAAGCCGGCGCGCTCCTGGCCATCGTGGGCAGCGTCAACGTGCCCATCATCTATTTCTCGGTGAAGTGGTGGAACACCCTGCACCAGGGCGCCACCATCAGCATGACCGCTGCGCCCAAGATGGCCAGCACCATGCTCACAGGCATGTTGCTGATGACCGTGGCCTGCTGGGCCTACGCCTTCGCGGTGGTGTTCATGCGGGCGCGCGCGCTGACGCTGGAGCGCGAAGCCCATGCCGGATGGGTGGCCGCCCTCGCCCGGGGGAGAATCGCAGGATGAACTGGAACAGCGCCGCCGAGTTCTTCCACATGGGCGGCTACGGATTTTTCGTCTGGACAAGCTACGCGGTGTGCGCCTTGTGCATGCTGGCCGAGCCGCTGCTGGCGCGCGCGCGCCACAGGCAAGCCCTGCGCGACGCTGCTCGCGAGGCCACCGAGACCGAGGAGATGACATGAAACCCCGCCACAAGAAGCTGGCCGCGATTGGCGGCCTGGTCTCGGCCGCCGGCATCGTCGTGGCGCTGGTGCTGAACGCCTTCGAGAGCAACCTGGTGTTCTTCTACTCGCCGACGCAGGTGGCCGCGAAGGAAGCCCCGACGGCACGCACGTTCCGCGTGGGTGGCCTCGTGGAAGAGGGGTCGGTGAAGGTCGACGGCACCCTGGTGCAGTTCATCATCACCGACACGGCACAGAAGGTATCCGTGCGCTACACCGGCATCCTGCCCGACCTGTTCAAGGAGGGCAAAGGCGTGGTGGCCCAGGGCCAGTTGCGCGAAGGCGTGTTCGAAGCGCGCGAGGTGCTCGCCAAGCACGACGAGAACTACATGCCGCCCGAGGCCGCCGAGGCACTGAAGAACGCACAGACCGGTGACCACAAGCAGATGAGCCAGACGCTCTACAAGGGTGCCAGCCCCAGCGGCGGCACACAGACCCAGGGCCCGGCGCCCTACGGCAAGGGGGCCCCGCAATGATTCCGGAGATTGGCCATTTCGTCCTGTGGCTGGCGTTGGGCTTGTCGCTGGTCATCGGCACGGTGCCGCTGATCGGCGCACACCGGGGCCGCAACGACTGGATGGCCCTGGCGCGGCCGGCCACGCTGTGGCTGTTCGTGCTGGTGCTGGTGCCGTATATGGCCTTGACCTGGGCCTTCGTCGAGCACGATTTCTCGGTGCTCTACGTGGCCCAGAACTCCAACAGCGAATTGCCCCTGCATTTCCGCATGGCCGCCGTGTGGGGCGGCCATGAAGGCTCGATGCTGCTGTGGCTGGTGATGCAGGTCGGCTGGATGCTGGCGGTGGCGCAGTTCAGCCAGCGCCTGCCGCTGCCAGTGCTGTCACGCATCCTCGCGGTGATGGCCTGGCTGACGGTGGGCTTCCTGCTCTTCACGCTGGTCACCTCCAACCCCTTCGACCGCCTGAACCCGGCACCGCCCGACGGCCGCGACCTGAACCCGCTGCTTCAAGACCCAGGGATGATCTTCCACCCGCCCATGCTCTACATGGGCTACGTGGGCTTCTCGGTGGCCTTCGCCTTTGCGGTGGCGGCGCTGATCGGCGGCAACCTTGATGCGCAATGGGCGCGCTGGACGCGCCCCTGGACCACCGCCGCCTGGATCTTCCTCACCTTGGGCATCGCGCTGGGCAGCTGGTGGGCCTACTACGAGCTTGGCTGGGGCGGCTGGTGGTTCTGGGATCCGGTGGAGAACGCCAGCTTCATGCCCTGGCTGGTGGGCACGGCGCTGATTCACTCGCTGGCCGTGACGGAAAAACGCGGCGCCTTCAAGGCCTGGACAGTGCTGCTGGCCATCTCTGCCTTCTCTCTCAGCCTGCTGGGCACCTTCCTCGTGCGCTCGGGCGTGCTCTCGTCGGTGCACGCCTTCGCGACCGACCCGAAGCGCGGCCTCTTCATCCTGGCCTTCCTGGCGGTGGTGATCGGCGCATCGCTGGCGCTCTACGCCTGGCGGGCCCCCAAGGTGGGCCTGGGCGTGCGCTTCGAGCCCGTCTCGCGTGAAGGCTTCCTGCTCGCCAACAACGTGCTGCTGGTGGTGGCCACGGCAGCGGTGCTGCTGGGCACGCTCTACCCGCTGCTGCTGGACGCGCTGAACCTGGGCAAGATCTCGGTCGGCCCGCCCTACTTCGACACCGTGTTCGTGCCCCTGATGGCGCCGCTGGTCTTCCTGATGGGCGTGGGCACTCTGGCCCGCTGGAAGAAGGCCGAGCTGCCCGATCTCGCCAAGCGCCTGCGCTGGGCGGCGGTGGTGGCTGTGCTGTGCGCGGTGGGTGCCGAACTGGCCGAGGGCCGCATCTCGTGGATGGGCGGCCTGGGCCTGGTGATGGGCTTCTGGGTCTTCGCCTCGGTCGCCACCGACCTGTGGGAGCGGCTGCGCCCGGCTGGTGGCGTGCAGGGCTCGCTGCTGCACCGCTTCAACCAGATCCCGCGGGCGATGAAGGGCATGATGCTGGCGCACCTGGGCATCGGCGTGTTCATCATCGGCGTGACCATGGTGCGCACCTACGAGGTCGAGCGCGACCTCAACATGGACGTCGGCCAAAGCGCCGAGATCGCGGGCTACACCTTCACCTTCCAAGGTGTTCGCGATGTCGAAGGCCCGAACTACCGTGCCGCACAAGGCCTCGTCGTGCTCAGCAAGAACGGCAAGGAACTGGCACAGCTGCGCCCCGAGAAGCGCGTCTACCGCGTGCAGCAGAACCCGATGACCGAAGCGGCCATCCGCAGCCGGCCGATGGGCGACATCTACGTCTCGCTGGGCCAGGCCACGCAAGGCACGGCCTGGGTGGTGCGGCTCTACTACAAGCCTTTCGTCACCTGGATCTGGGGCGGTTGCGTGCTGATGGCCCTGGGCGGCGTGCTGGCCGCGGCAGACCGCCGCTACCGCACGGCCCGCCGTGAGCAGACCGAAGGCGTCGCACCGGCCGGAGCGGCCGCGGCATGAAGCGTTGGCAGTACCTGGCGCCGCTGGGCGCCTTCGTCGTGCTGCTGGGCTTCCTGGGGGTGGGCCTGAACCTGAACCCGCGCGAGGTGCCCTCACCGCTGATCGGCAAGCCTGCCCCAGACTTCACCCTGCCGCGGCTGGACGACGCCAGCCAGGCCTTGAGCCGCCAAGACTTGGCCGGCAAGGTGTGGGTGCTCAACGTCTGGGCCTCGTGGTGCGTGCCCTGCCGTGAAGAGCACCCGCTGCTGGTGGAGTTCGCGCGGCAGCGCGTGGTGCCGCTCTACGGCCTCAACTACAAGGACAAGCCCACCGATGCCATCGCCTGGCTGGGGCGCTACGGCAACCCCTACACGGCCACGATGAGCGATCTGCAGGGCAAGGTGGGCATCGACTGGGGCGTCTACGGCGTGCCCGAAACCTTTGTCATCGACAAGCAGGGCGTGGTGCGCTTCAAGCACATCGGGCCGCTCACGCCGCAGGTGCTGCGCGAGCGCATCCTGCCGCTGGTCAGGGAACTCAATGCGTAAGTGGATGCAGGCGGCCCTCGCGGCCGCCACCCTGGCTGCAGCGTGCCTGGTGCCTGCGGGCACCGCACTGGCGCAGCCGGCCCCGGGCCCTGCGGCCGGCAAGCAGGCGCAGGAAACCAGTGCCGACCCCGCACTCGAAAAGCGCGTGCTGGCCATCGCGGCCGAACTGCGCTGCCTCGTGTGCCAGAACGAAACCATCGCCGCGAGCCACGCCGATCTGGCCGTGGACCTGCGCAACCAGGTGCGCGAGATGCTGCGCCAAGGCCGCAGCGAGCGCGAGATCCTCGATTATATGACCGCCCGCTACGGCGATTTCGTGCTGTACCGCCCGCCGGTGAAGGCCACCACCGCCCTGCTCTGGTACGGCCCTGCCGTGCTGCTGGTGGGCGGCCTGCTGACGCTGTGGCTGGTGCTGCGCCGTCGCGCCCGCCTGGCGCCCGAGGCCTTCGAGGCCGATGAAGACGACCCCGACGCCGCGCCCAAGGCGCGCACCTGATGAACGCATCGATCGACACCCTGCGCCAGCGCCTGCACCAGCTCAAGACGCTGCACGACGAAGGCACCCTGAGCGCCGAGGCCTATGCCGAGGCCCGCACCCCGCTGGAACGCCAGTTGCTCGACCACGTGATGGTGGCCGGCCCAGCGCCGGAGCGCCCTTCGCGCCGCCTGGTGGGCGGCAGCGCCGCGGCCGTGCTAGCCCTGGCCGTGGCGGGTTATGCCGTGTTCGGCTCGCCGGGCCTGCCCAGCGCCGGCGCACCAGGCTCGGCCAGCCCGGCGGCGGCCGCAGCCCCGCAGCTGACCGAAGAGGAGTTCATCGCCCAGGTCGAGAAGCTCGCGGCGCGCATGAAAGAGGAACCCGGCAACGCCGAGGGCTGGGGCCTGCTTGCGCGCTCCTACGCTCGCCTGGGGCGCCATGCCGAGGCCGTACCGGCCTTTGCCAAGGCCGTGGCCATCGTTGGCGACGACCCCAGCCTGCTGGTGGACTGGGCCGATGCGCTGGCCATGAGCAACGGCCGCGTGCTGGAAGGCGAGCCCATCGCGCTGGTGGAGCGGGCACTGAAGTCCGACCCCGACAACGGCAAGGGCCTCGCGCTCTCCGGCACGGCCGCCTTCAACCGCAAGGACTACAAGCTCGCCGTGCAGCGCTGGGAGCGGCTGGCCAGCGTCTCTCCCCCCGACAGCGGCTTCCTGCCGCAACTGCAGAACAGCATCGACGAGGCGCGCAGCCTGGCCGGTATGCCACCTGGCCCGCGCTTCGCCGCGGCAGCATCGCCGGCCCCAGGCACCGCGCCGGCCGCTGCGGGCTCGGCATCGGCCGCAGCCACCGGCGCCCTGCTCACGGGCACCGTGAAGCTGGCGCCAGCGCTGGCCGCGCAAGCGCGCCCCGAGGACGTGGTCTTCGTCTTTGCCCGCCCGGCCGAAGGTGCACGCATGCCGCTGGCCATCCTGCGTTACCAGGTGAAGGATCTGCCGGTCAGCTTCCGCCTCGACGACAGCCTGGCAATGTCGCCGGCGATGAAGCTCTCGGCCTTCCCGCAGGTGGTGGTGACGGCGCGGGTCAGCAAAAGCGGCCAGGCCGCGCCGGCACCGGGCGACCTGAGCGGCCAGTCGGCCGCCGTGGCCAACCAGACGCAGGGGCTGGTGGTGGAAATCAACGAGGTGGTGAAGCCCTGAACTGGGGCCTCAGCTTGAGGCCCACAGCGCACTTCAGAGGGCCGAGTCTTCCAGATCGGCCTGCGCCGCAGCAGCCCACTCTGTTTCACTGAACACGCGCACACCAGCGGCCTGCAAGACCGCTGCGGTAACGCCAGGAACAGCGACGCGCACACCGCTGAAGCTGCCGTCGTAGGTCCATGCACTGCCGCAGGACGGGCTGCCCGCCTTCAGCACCGCCACACGCACGCCATGCTGGCGCACCAAGGCCAGCGCGGCCTCGGCGCCGCGCGTGAAAGCGGCCGTGACGTCAGCCCCGCGTGCGTCACGCACCCGCGCCACGCCGGCCCAGACGGCGGCACCGCCGGCACCAACTTCGATCTCTGCCGCCAGGCGTGGCACCGGCAGGCCGCCAGCCACCTCGGGGCACAGGGGCAGCACACGGCCCTGCGCCTGCCAGGCTTGCAAGACCGGGTGATCGTTGCGCTTGTCGCGCCCGTCGTGGCGCGCCGCCTGCCCCAGCAGGCAGGCGCTGACCAGCACTGGCGGCCGGCCCGGCTTCATCGGCCCCAGGCGCCGGCTCAGGCGACGCGCCGGAAATGCTGGTGCCGAAGCACCGTCCAGCCCACCGCGAAGGCCACGAACACGCCCAAGCCGAGCAGGAAGAGTTGCTTGTCGAGCACCGGGGCCTGGGCCGAGACCTGGTGGGCCGCCACCACGCGCCAGAACACGAAGCACATGAAGCTCGCCAGGGCCGCCGCGAACACCGTGGCGTGGGCCTCCAGGTAAGCCACCGTCGCCAGGCGACGCGGCTCGGCGTACCAGTGCTCCGGGTTGGGGATGCGCGTGCGTGACAGGCGCGAGTTGCGCATCTGCAGCAGCGCAGTCACCGCTGGCATCACCGAGGCCAGCAGCAGCATCAGACCGATGAAAGTCTCGCGCGCCATCCAGCTGACCACCACGCCCTGGCTGTCGAAGCGCGAGGCCACCTGGGCAGGCAACATCTGCCCAGACCACCACACGAAACCAGCACTGGCAAGGGCAACAAGGGCAAGCAGCAGACGGAGCATGGCAGGCGGTACGCGCTGTGGCGAAAGTGGCAGAAACGAACGGTATTCTGCTTGCAGCCCGTATCCAGCCCGCCAGCCCTCATGTCTGCCGGGGTGCTGCCGAAAGCCCCGATCTCGACCCCTGCGCACACCCGATGGAGGTTCGCTGCACCATGCCCCTGAAGCACCCACGTCCCGATGCACCCTCCCGCGCACCCGGCGCGTGCCGCCTGGCCCGCGCCACAGCCGCCGCGGCCGTTGCGCTCCTGGCGGGCACTGCCTTTGCCGGCACGGGCAAGCTGCCGCTGACTGGCGGCGTCAGCACGGTCGACGGCGCTGCCGGCGGCGGCATCTCGCCCTGGGCCGTGATCGGCACGCAAGCCACCGAGGGGGAGATCGGCGCCAGCGCCTTCGCCAGCCGCGCCGTCACGCGCGACTACGCGCTCACCGCCGCCGGCGCGGCCTTCGCCTGGCACAACTGGCTCGAGGTTTCGCTGGCACATCAAGACCTGAGCACCGGCGTCACTGGCCGCGCGCTCGGCCTGCCGGGCTTGCGCCTGCGGCAGAACATCGTGGGCCTGAAGGTCCGGGTGGCCGGCGACGCCGTGCTCGACAGCGACACCTGGCGGCCGCAGATCGCCGTGGGCCTGCTGCGCAAGGAACTGAAGGACAACGGCCTGAGCGGCACGCTGCAGGCCCTGGGCGCGCGGCCCCGCGACACCGAGGCCTATGTCAGCGCGACGAAGCTCTTCCTGGCGCAAGGCGTGCTCGTGAACGCCACGCTGCGCATCACGCGTGCGAACCAGGGCGGGCTGCTGGGCCATGGCGGCGCCATCGCCGGCGTGGTGAACGACCGCAGCTACAGCCTGCAGCCCGAGGTCTCGGTGGCCTGGCTGCTGAACCGGCGGCTGGCGGTGGGCGCCGAGTGGCGCAGCATGCCCGACAAGCTGCGCCGCGCTGGCGAGGTGGCCGGCCTGGGCGAAGGCCTGCGCGCCGAAGACTGGAAAGACGTCTTCATTGCGTGGGCCCCGAGCCGGCACCTTTCGCTCACGGCCGCGTGGGTGGACCTGGGGCGCGTCGTGCCCGCCACCACCGAGCAGCGCCGCCAGACCGGCGCCTACCTGTCTGCACAGATCGCGTTCTGACCGAGGTCGAGACCCCACCATGCCGCAACGCAAGCATTTCTCACGCTGCCTGGGCGCCGCCGCCCTGATGCTGGCCACCGCCACCACCCTGGCCCAGCCCGCGCCGGGCCCCGGCAGCGACACGGGCGCAGAGCGCGCCACCGCCTACCCCATGACACCCGCACCGGGCCTCTACCAGGCCTTGGGCGAGCGCGGCGGCCTGCAGGTGCTGATGACCGACTTCGTCGCCCGGCTCAAGGCCGACCCGCGCATCGGCCACCAGTTCAAAGACACCAACGCGAAGGAACTCGCGGCCCGCCTGACCGAGCAGCTGTGCCTGCTCAGCGGCGGCCCCTGCCGCTACGAGGGCGGCAACATGAAGGACGCGCACGCCGACCTGAAGATCACGCGCGCCGACTTCAACGCGCTGGTGGAGGTGCTGCAGCAGGCGATGGACGCCCGCAGCATCCCCTTCACGCGGCAGAACCAGTTGCTGGCGCTGCTGGCACCGATGCACCGCGACATCGTCGCGCGATGAATCGCCCACCGCCCTTGCGGGCCGCTGGCCGCCAAGGTCTGCTGCCCCGGCTGCGCCCCAGGGGCTGGCCGAGCTGGCGCTGAAGGCCCGCCACTGGCAACCTGAGACGCCGCCAGTCACCGCTCAGCGCTCGGCGGTGCCACTGCCGTAGCGCGCCGCGGCGGCGGCCAGCCGGCTGCGCACGGCCTGTACCAGCTCGGGCGGCGCCAGCACCTGCACTTGCTCGCCCTGGCGCAGCACGTCCATCACGACCTCGGTGTCGTCCACGTAGGGCAGGCGCAGCTCGAAGCGGCCATCGTCAAGCCAGCGGCCCTCTTGCTGCGGGTGCCACTCTTCGCGGCTGGCCCACTGCGCGGCCTGCACGTCGAAGACCAGCACCGCCCAGCGCGGCGTGGCACCCGCGAAGATGCCGTAGCCGGCATCCATCTCGGCCTGCACACGTTTCAGCGCGATCTCGCGCGCAGGTTTCGCTTCGAGCACGGTGGCTTCCTGCACCGCGTCCAGCGCAAAGCGGCGCAGCGCCTCGCTGCGGTGGCACCAGGCGTCCAGGTACCAGGTGTGGCGGTAGTGCACCAGGCGCTGCGGCGAGACCTCGCGCTCGCTCAGCTCGCGCCGCGTGCGCGCCAGGTAGTGCAGGTGCAGCCGCTTGCGCGCCAGCAGCGCGGTGCTCACGCGCTCGAAGAAGCGGCTGGGCACCGGGCGGCGCAGCGCGCTGACGATCTTCACGCGCTGCATCAGGCGCTCGGCGGCGGCCGCGTCGCCTTCGGCCGAACCGCTCTGCAGCAGTTCGTGGATGCGGTCCAGCAGCGGCTGCAGGTGGCGGCTGAGCAGGCCGTCGCTGTCCAGCCCGGCGAGCAGCTGCTGCGCCAGCAGCAGCGAGTAGAGCTCGGCCTCGTCGAACCACAGGCCTGGCAGCTCGTGCTTGGGGCCAGCATAGGCGTTGGTGCCGAAACGGTAGCCGTTGACATCGCGGTCGTACTCGATGGGCGCACCCAGGCGGCTGCGCAGGTACTCCAGGTCGCGCTTGAGCGTGGCGCGGCTGACCTCCAGCTCTTCCAGCAGCGTCTGGAAGCTGACGTGCCCGCGCGCCCGGATCAGCGATTCGATGCGGTACAGGCGCGCGGTGTTGTTGGCCATGCGCTGCCCCGCGGGCTCAGCTCAGGCCCACGATCTGGCCCGATTCATCGAGATCAATGTGCTCGGCCGCTGGCACCTTGGGCAAGCCGGGCATGGTCATGATGTCGCCGCAGACCATCACCACGAACTCGGCACCGGCGGCCAGGCGCACCTCGCGGATGTCGAGCACGTGGCCGCTGGGCGCGCCGCGCTGGCTGGGGTCGGTGCTGAAGCTGACCTGCGTCTTGGCCACGCACACGGGCAGGTGGCCGTAGCCAGCCTCCTGCAAGGCGGCGATCTGCTTGCGCACGGCGCTGCTGGCGCTGATGTCGGCCGCGCCGTAGGTGCGCGTGGCGAGCTTGCGCACCTTCTCCCACAGCGGGTCGGCGTCTTCGTAGGCGAAGCGCAGCGTGCTGGGCTGCTCGCAAGCGGCCACCACGGCACGGGCCACATCGACAGCACCTGCGCCGCCCTCGGCCCAGTGGCGGGCGGTGAGCACCGGCACGCTGCCTCCCGTGAAGGCGCTCAGCCTCTCGCGCAGCAGCGCGTGTTCGGCCTCGGTGTCGGCGCTGAAGTGGTTGATGGAGACGACACAAGGCAGCCCGAACACCTCGCGCAGGTTGTGCAGGTGGCGCTGGATGTTGGCCAAGCCGCGCTCCAGCGCGCCCAGGTCTTCGCGGCCGAGGTCGGGCACGGCCACGCCGCCGTGGAACTTCAGCGCGCGGATGGTGGCCACCAGCACGGCTGCCGAGGGCGCCAGCCCCGCCTTGCGGCACTTGATGTCGATGAACTTCTCGGCGCCCAGGTCGGCGCCGAAGCCGGCCTCGGTCACCACGTAGTCGCCCAGCTTCAGCGCGGTGCGCGTGGCCATCACGCTGTTGCAGCCGTGGGCGATGTTCGCGAAAGGCCCGCCGTGCAGCAGCGCGGGGTTGTTCTCGATGGTCTGCACGAGGTTGGGCGCCAGCGCATCCTTCAGCAGCACGGCCATGGCGCCGTGCACCTTCAGGTCGGCGGCCGTCACCGGCTTGCGGCCCCGCGTCTCGGCCACCACGATGCGGCCCAGGCGGGCTTTCAGGTCGGCCAGGCTCGTGCTCAGGCACAGGATGGCCATCACCTCGCTGGCCACGACGATGTCGAAACCGTCTTGCCGCGGGAAGCCGTTGCCCGGCCCGCCCAGGCCCACGGTGATGTCGCGCAAGGCGCGGTCGTTCATGTCGACCACGCGCTTCCAGACGATGCGCCGCAGGTCGATGTCGAGCGCGTTGCCGTGGTGGATGTGGTTGTCCAGGCAGGCCGACAGCAGGTTGTGCGCCAGCGCGATGGCCTGGAAGTCGCCGGTGAAGTGCAGGTTGATGTCGTCCATCGGCACCACCTGCGCGCGTCCGCCGCCAGTGGCCCCGCCCTTCAGGCCGAACACCGGCCCCAGGCTGGGTTCGCGCAGCGCGATCAGCGCCTTCTTGCCGATGTGGTTCAGCGCATCGCCCAGGCCCACGGTGGTGGTGGTCTTGCCCTCGCCGGCCGGCGTGGGGCTGATGGCCGTCACCAGGACGAGCTTGCCATCGGGCCGGTCTTGCAGGCTGTGGATGTAGGGCAGCGCCAGCTTGGCCTTGTGGTGGCCGTAGGGCACCAGGTGCTCGTCGGGGATGCCCAGGCGGTCTTGGGCCAGGTCGGTGATGCGGCGCAGGCGGGCCTGGCGGGCGATCTCGATGTCGCTGAGGGGCAAGGGTCGTCTCCTGGTCGCCGCACGGCAGTGGCGGCTTGCCGCTTCATTGTGCCGGCCTGGGCGCGCAGGTGCCGGCGGGCCAGAATGCCAGGCCATGGCCCAAGCTCCGCTCTTCGACGCCGAGTTGCCGCCCGCCAGCGACGGCGGCGTGCAGCCCGCGGCCTTCAGCGGCGAGTTGCAAGCCCTGGCCGCGCGCCTGCACCAGCGCTGGGGTGGGCGGCTGCACCTGGGCACTTCGTCCTGGCACTTCCCGGGCTGGGCCGGGCAGGTGTATGGCCGCGCCTACCCCGAGGCGCGCCTCTCGCGCGGGGGTCTGGCGGCCTACGCACAGCACCCGCTGCTGAACACCGTCAGCCTCGACCGCGCCTTCTACCGCCCGCTGGAAGCCGCCACCTACCGCACGCTGGCAGCGCAGGTGCCGGCGCATTTCCGCTTCGTCGTGAAGGCCCCGGCGCTGCTGAGCGACGCCACCGAGCGCGACGCCGCCACCGGCGCCGCGCTGCGCGACAACCCGCACTTCCTCGATGCCGAGGCCGCCGTTGCGCTGTGCGCCCAACCGGCCGCGCAAGGCCTGGGCGACAGGCTCGGCGTGCTGGTGTGGCAGCTCTCGCCGCTGCCCCGCCGCTGGCTGGAAGACGAGCCGGCGCTGCTGCGCCGCCTGGGCGTGCTGTGGCAGGCCGTGGAAGCCGCACTGCCGCCCAGCGCCCAGCAAGCGCTGGAATTGCGCGACCCAGGCCTGCTCACGCCCGCCCTCGCCGCCACGCTGAAGTTCCATGGCGTGCGCCCCGTGCTGGGCCTGCACGACCGCATGCCGCCGGCCGAGGCGCAACTGCCGCTGCTGCGCGCCTGCTGGCCGGGCGACCTGGTGTGCCGCTGGAACCTGCAACGCGGCCAGCGCTATGCCGAAGCGCGCGACGCCTGGGCACCATTCAGCCGCCTCCAGGCCGAAGACCTGCCCACACGCCAAACCTTGGTGAAGGTGGTCATCGCCACGCTGCAGGCCGGCCGCGCAGCCTTCATCACCATCAACAACAAGGCCGAGGGCTGCGCCCCGGCTTCGGTGCTGGCGCTGGCAGCAGCCCTGGACGCCGCAGCCTGATCGCGCACTTTTCACCACTTTTCTTCACTAAGTATCTTTTTTATCGTCAATCGACCGCAGAAACCCTGTCATGTAAATCATTTTTGTCAGATCATTCCCTCCACATCAGGGCGATGGCCGGCGCGGTCAGCAACCCATGACAGGAGTGGTCCCGCCGAGCTGCTCCTGGCCCCCCAACGCTCGGCTCGGAGAACCCCCATGTCCCTGGTGATGAAGCATCGCGAAGCCCCGGCAGCACCACAGCCCGCTGTGGTCTCCAAGGGCCTGACCAAGACGATGACGCGCGACGCCGAGGCCAACCGCAAGCGCGCACGCACGCTGGCCAAGCAGCAGCAGGCCGCCGAGCGCGTGGCCAGTGCCTCTAGCCAGCTGTCGGCCGGCATCAACGAATCGGCCTCGGCGGCCGAAGAGCTCAAGCGAGCGGCCGACCAGATCTCCAGCGGCGCCGAAGAGGCCGCCGGCGCAGCGCAGGAATCGCTGGCAGCGCTGACCCAGGTGGCCGGTGCCATCACGCGGCAGCTGACAGCGGCCGTCACCTCCAAGGGCAAGGCCGAGGCCGGGCAGGCCATGGCCGTCCGCATCAATACGGAAGTGCAGTCCACCCTCACCAACGTCGGCATCGCCGCACGGCGCCAGGCCGAGAGCGTGAAGATGGTGGCCGAGCTCGAACGCCAGGCGGCCAACATCGGCGACATCGTCAAGGCCGTGGCGCGCATCGCCGACCAGACCAACCTGCTGGCCCTGAACGCCGCCATCGAGGCCGCCCGCGCCGGCGCCCACGGCAAGGGCTTCGCGGTGGTGGCCGACGAGGTGCGCACGCTGGCCGAAACCAGCGAGAAGAGCGCCAAGCAGATCCAGGACCTGGTGGGCCAGATCCAGGGCGAGGTCAAGGGCATCGCCACCGGCATCAACGACGCGGCCGACAACATCCAGGCCGAGGTCGAGAAGAGCAGCGTCATCCGCCAGCAGATGGAGCGCATCAGCGCCGATGCCGCCGACATCGTGGCCGGCTCGGCCGAAATCGCCGCAGCCGCGCAGCAAAGCTCGGTGGCCGCGCAGCAGGCGCTGAAAGGCGCCGAGGAGATCGCCGCGGCCGCCACCGAGCAGAGCTCGGCCAGCGAAGAAGCCGCCAAGACGGTGGAAGAGCAATCGGCCGCGCTGCAGGAGTGCGAGCAGACGGCGCAGAACCTCAGCGAGATCGCCGACGAGCTGAAGAACTCCACCGACATCGCCAAGAGCGCCGAAGAAGTGGCCTCGGCCGCCGAAGAGCTCTCGGGCGCGGTGCAGGAGATCAACCGCTCGGCCGGCCAGATCATGGTGGCGCTGGACCAGATCCGCAAAGGCGCCCAGACGCAGGCTTCGGCCACGGCGGAAAGCGCCGCCGCCATCACGCAGATCGAAAAAGGCGCGCAGCTGGCCGAAACACGCTCGACCGCAGCCCGCGAGAAGGCCAGCACCATCAAGGCGCTGATGGGCGAGAACAAGGCGCACATCGACAGCCTGGTCGGCAGCATCGCCAGCGGCGTGGACTCCACCCGCACCAGCGCGCAGCAGATCAAGGAGCTGGAGCTGGTGAGCCGGCGCATCGACAAGATCGTCGACGCCATCACGCAGGTGAGCATCCAGACCAACATGCTGGCCGTCAACGGCAGCATCGAAGCCGCGCGCGCCGGCGAGTACGGCAAGGGCTTCGTGGTGGTGGCCACCGACATCCGCAACCTCGCGCACGACTCGGCCGAGAACGCCGACCGCATCAAGGACCTCGTCAAGAGCATCCAGGACCAGATCGGCCTGGTGGGGCGCGACCTGGGCGAAATCATGGCCGGCGCGCTGCTGGAGGTGGAGAAGGCCAAGAGCATCACCACCAACCTGCAGATCATCGAGGTCGACCTGGCCGAGATCGAGCGCGGCAACATCGAATCGGTGGCCGCCTCGCAGGAGATCGTGGCCGCGCTGGCGCAGGTGAAGGTGGCCGTCAGCCAGGTCAGCACCGCGGCCACGCAGGCCGAGAAGGCGTCTGAGCAGGCCGCCGCCGCCGCCAAGCAGCAGGCCCAGGGCACCGAGGAACTCAGCGCCGCGATCGAGGAGATCGCCTCGCTGGCCGACGAACTGCAGAGCAACTGAGGAGGCCCGCCATGGAGGCCACCCTCGACCATGCGCCGCCGCCCGGGGCCGACGCCCCGGCCGCCGACGGCGCTGCCCTCAGCGACCGCCAGTTCGTCACCTTCGACGTGGCCGGCGAGATGTTCGCCGTGCCGATGGCGCCGGTGCAGGAGATCATCCGCGTGCCCGAGGTGGCGCGGCTGCCGCTGGCGCCTTCGGCGCTGGACGGGCTGGCCAACCTGCGCGGCCGCGTGCTGCCCATCGTGAACCTGCGGCGCATCTTCGGCACCGAGGAACGCACGCACGACGAAGCCACGCGGGCCCTGGTCATCAACCTCGGCCAACCCTTGGGCTTCGTGGTCGACCGCGTGGCCAGCGTGGTGAACATCGAGCCGGGCGAGCTGCAGCCGGCCGAACAGATCCAGGGCATCGTGCAGGCCGAGTACCTGTCGGGCGTGATCCAGCGCGCCAGCGCCGACGGCCAGCGCCGCCTGATGATGGTGCTGAACTTCGAGCGCCTGGTCAGCGACCAGTTCGCCGGCATGGCCCGCAACGGGCAACGCAGTGCCAGCGGCGAGCGCAGCACGGGCGACAGCGTCTCGGCCGAAGCGGCCACCGCCGGCAGCGACGACCTGCGCCTGGTGAGCTTCACGGTCGCGGGCCAGGAGTACGCGCTGAACATCGCCGATGTGCAGGAGATCGTGCAGCTGCCCGAGGCCATCACCGCGGTGCCGAACACGCCCGCGCACATGCTGGGGCTGATCTCGCTGCGCCAGCGCCTGCTGCCGCTGGTGAGCCTGCGCAGCCTCTTCGGCCTGCCCGCACTGGTGGCCAACGAGCACCACCGCATCGTCGTGGTGGTGCTGCCGGGCGGCGCGCAAGTCGGCCTCGTCACCGATGCCGTGAAAGAGGTGCTGAGCGTGCCGCGCCAGCAGACCGAGGCCCTGCCCGGCGCGCTGGCCCGCGGCGGCGACATGCAGGAGTTCGAGGCCATCTGCCGCCTGGACGGCGGACGCCGGCTGGTTTCCATCATCGCCACCGAACAGCTCCTGGGGCTGCCGGGCGTGCGCGACGCCGTCGGCGCCGCCAGCCGCCAAACGCCCGAGGACCCCGAGCTCACGCAGGAGAACGCCGACATGGCCCCAGCCCGCCACCCGAACCACGCCACGGCCAGCGCCGACGACGACACCCAGGTGGTGATCTTCCGCCTGGGCGCCGAGGAGTTCGGCGTGCCCATCATGAGCGTGCAGGAGATCGTGCGCGTGCCCGAGGTGCTGACGCGCGTGCCGCGCACGCCGGCCTTCGTGGAAGGCGTGATCAACTTGCGCGGCACGGTGCTGCCCGTGATCGACCAGCGCAAGCGCCTGGGCATGGCCGCCATCGAGCGCCACGAGGGCCAGCGCATCATGGTCTACACGCTGGGCGGGCTGCGCACCGGCTTCATCGTCGACTCGGTGGCCGAGGTGCTGCGCATCGCGCGCGCCGACATCGCGCCGGCCCCGGAACTCAGCGACGAGCAGGGCCGGCTCATCGCGCAGGTGGCCAAGCTGCAGCAGGGCAAGCGCCTGGTGATGCTGATCGACCCCGAGCAGCTGCTGGCCGCCCGCGAGATGCGCGCGATGCGACGTCTCGACGAGACGGTGGCCGCCGCGGACGCCGAAGCCGACGCCCTGCCCCGCCCCGCCCTGGCGCGGGCGGCCTGAGGCCGGCACAGAGGCGCAGTGTCATGGCCAAGGTGCTCGTTGTCGACGATTCAGCGCTCATGCGGCGCCTGCTCACCGGCGTGCTCGGCGAGGCCGGCTTTGACGTGGCCGTGGCCCGCAACGGCGCCGAGGGGCTGGCGCAGCTGACCGACTGGGAGCCCGATGTCGTGACGCTGGACATCAACATGCCCGAGATGGACGGCCTCACCGCGCTGAGCCTGATGATGCAGGCGCGGCCCACCCCGGTGGTGATGGTCTCCTCGCTCACCGAGCAGGGCGCCAAGGCCACCTTCGAGGCGCTGGCCCTGGGCGCGGTGGACTTCATTGCCAAGCCGGGCGGCACGATCTCGCTGACGGTGGACGAGATCGCCGGCAGCCTGGTGGACAAGGTGCGTGCGGCCAGCGGCAGCCGCCCCCGCCTGCGCATGGCGCGCGGGGCGGCAGGGTCCGCCGTCAGCGCCCGTGCGGGCACGCTGCGCACGC
>VYLK01000331.1_pt1 | contig 18387 bp, 21 predicted proteins | sample 5114321 | NCBI WGS metagenome assembly VYLK01 (sample SAMN12291792, study PRJNA351875) | freshwater metagenome | isolation source: freshwater lake | place: USA: Michigan, MSU2 Lake | collected 2011-08-16
CCTCCTTCAAAATTCTATCCGTTGAATGTCCGCTTCCAAGCAACCGACAAACCGCCCCAAATGGCAACCTCTGGCGCACCCCAGAATGGCGGCTCAATGGGGAGGACTGGCCGATTGCGGCTGGTCTGGTTTGGGGATGCTTAGGGGCGAAAGCGGACATTGATCGAAAGGGAAAACACCAACTCTTGCTGACCTAAATTCGTAGCGACACGTCACCTTCTGGAGTCGGCCTTGATTGGCCAATGCGCTAAACCATCGTCGTTTGTTGAACACAATTTTTCACGCAGACAAGTAACCCTTCAGCATCTTCGAGACCTCTTCGGCCATGATATCTGCTGATGCGGGCAGGCCCGCTTTGTCAATGAACCACTTGTGCGTGAGGGCATCTGCCGTGTCGACAAGTAATGTTGCTTTGATTTCGTTGTCGCATCCGTGTTTGGACAGAGCCAAAGCTACGCCTCCTACGATTTGAGACCTAAGGCCGGCCACCCGTCGTTGCTGCTCAAACGAAAGAGGGACCTCACTAGACAACACCCGATGCAATCGCGGATCTTCTTGGTGCAGGTGTACAAATCCAGAGACCACTGCTTCGACGACTTCGTCCATGCTCTTAATGCCAGACATAGCGCGCATGCCTTCAGCTAGCTTGGCTTCTCCAGCTGCGAGATGTTCATCAACTATCACAGTGAGTATAGCCTGCTTGTCTGGGAAGTACTCGTAAAGCGATCCAATCGACACACCCGCGCGCGTTGCGACAGCATTGGTGTTGAGTGCAGACCATCCAGACTCGGACAGAATCTGAGCAGCGGCTTGCACAATTGCGTCCACGGTTGCCTTGGAGCGCTGTTGTTTAGCCCGCCTTATCGGGCGCTTTGTTGCCTTTTTCGGTCGCTTTCCAGACATAAGAAACCCGAGTATCCAAAACTGAGTAATTCCTCGATATTAGTGCTATGAAGTACTTTCGCAACAGCCCGTCTTGGACGAATTACCGCGCCATTCTCGCTGAGGAGTTTGGCATCCTTCTCACAACAGAGCCTGAAGAATGTTACAGGGTTATTCGAGGCCACAACGTTCGCATTGATCAGTGGAGCCCCTCAGACATAGCAAAAGGAACGCTGATCCTTGTCCATGGTGGTGGCGGAAATGGGCGAATTCTCGCGCCACTGGCCGAACCCTTTGCACAGCGCGGATGGAAAGTGCTAGCGCCCGACTTACCTGGCTATGGTCTGACAAGGCCGGAGCCTGGTTACACTGGCGAGTATGCAGAGTGGCCAGCTGTGATCAGCGAGATTGCGGACGCAGAACCAGGACCAACCGTCTTGATTGGCCTGTCGATGGGCGGGCTGACAGCTTTCATGGCGGCTCAAATGAGTCGGAACGTCAATGGCGTTATTGCAACGACACTCCTAGACCTTTCTGATCCAACCGTTTTCGTCCACGCTGCTCGTTGGAACTGGCTCGGTCGATTGAGCCTGCTCAGCATGGCGGTGATGCCATGGTTGTTTGACCGCTTGGTCATGCCACTATCGCTGGTCACGCCATTGGCTGCCATGAGCGGTAATAGGCGTATGCAAGCCTATTTTGAGAATGATCCGTTCATCGGCAAGAGTTGGAAGGCTGCGCGCTTTTTTCGGATGGTCCATCAGACCCGAATCGAGAACTGGGCGCTCCGTTGCCCTCTTCTGCTGGTTCATCCTGGACAGGATGTTTGGACCCCAACCGAACTCAGCCTTGCGGTTTACGAAAGGATTCAGACGGAAAAGTGTTTCCTTGAATTGAGCAACGGGTCGCATTTGCCGGTGGAGGCACCGGCCAACGTTGAACTGATCTGTGAGGCAGATCGGTTTTTGAACGAGGTTGTCTTGAGTAACGTCGCTACCGCTGATTCAGACTGTATTTGAGCATAATTCAAATGCTGTCAGATGAATTTTGACATATCTGACGCACCTTCATCGCTTTTAACGGCGCACGTCCGCTTTCGAGCAACCGCCAATGCACTTTCGATGACCACCCATGGCGCAAAGCAGACATGGCGTGCGGCGCTGAAGCCGATTTTTGCCTTGTTGATGCGGTTTGCGACTTAATCTTCATGCCTGAGGCTTGCGTGGCTTACCAAAGTCACCCCAAGGCCCTGTGGCTTTCGCGCACCCATTTGGCCGCGCTGCAAAAGGAGGCGAAACCGAATGCCAATCGAGGTCATTTCCTAGTCCAAGCTGGAAAACCCTCTTTTTTCGCAGCCACGATTTAAACTTGGTGCCAGAAGATGTTGAAATCGTACCTGATGGCTTCTGTGCCCCAATTGTGCCCCAAATTGAAATTATCGGAGCTTTCCTTTGTGGCCGTCATTGGTCAATTATATGTATTAATTGAGAAAATTTGGTGGGTGATGCAGGGTTCGAACCTGCGACCCGCTGATTAAGAGTCAGCTGCTCTACCAACTGAGCTAATCACCCGACCGGCTTGTTTCTTTGGGCGAGTGCCACTGGCGATTGGTTAGCGCGAGCCGCCCCAAGGGACGCGAGAAACAAGGGAAAGCGCGTATGGCGCAAATGGGCGCAGGGTTCAACCCCTGCGCCGCGTTTGATTGCAATAGAGGTGCGTTTAGCCGTGCTTTTGCCCGGGCCTACCAGCGCCAAGCCTCAATTCGACGAGACCCATGCTTTTCAAAGGTGCGCCCGCGCGGATCGGTGCACAGCACGTAGCTGACGATGGCTTTGCGGCCGCGGATCCAGTCATGGCCTTGCTGGCGATAGCAGCGCACAACGGGTGCCCTGTAGCTATAGCGATCCTCATAACGGTCGTGGTGACGATCGTGGCGGTCGCGGCGATCACGGTAGTCGTCCCGGTCGCGATCCCAGTTTCGGCCGCGGCGATAGTCATCGCCACCGCGAACATGGAACGACCAGTTCCAGCCGCCCCAGTCTGACCATGCCGACGGGTGGGCATACCAATGTTTGTCGCGCCGCCAGCCGCGGCTGGGGTGATACTCATCAAAGCCCCAGCGATTGGCATAAACGGAGGGATTGCCCCAACGGGTGTCCCAGCTTTGCCATTGGCCATGGGGGCCCCAATAATCGGTACCACGTCGGTCTACATAGACCGGGCCCGGCGAGCCAATATGGACCGAAATGCCTTGCGCCTGTACGGGGGCTGTAACGGCCAGACCGGCTAACACGAGCGCGCTGGTGAAAAGCAGACGCATTGTAAACTCTCCTTGGTTCAGTTGTCCCTAGAAACCACTTTGCCAGCCTCTCCCTGAAACGAGCATGAATGAAGTCTTCACAATCCGCACACCTCCGAGATCATTGCCTGTAAATGCCGTTTTAACCTTGAATGACTATAGGTGTCGCATGGATGTTAGCGTACCCCTTCATCAGCAAGGTCCCGTTGTCGACAAAGCTCATCTGGAGCGTATGACCGGCGGCGATCACGAGCTCGCACTGGAAGTGCTGGGCTTGTTTCGCGAGCAGGTTGAGCTGTGGAGTAAACTGTTACAACCATCCACCGAAACCGAAGATTGGGGAAATGCAGCCCATACCGTCAAAGGCGCGGCGCGTGGGATCGGTGCTTGGCAATTGGGTGAAGTGTGTGGTCAGGCAGAAGAGGCCAGCAAATCTCGCCCCTTAAGTCGCGACGAAAAGCGCGCCTTCTACGAAGCAATCACGACAGAGATGCAGTCGGTGAGAAGCGAGATCGCCGTCATTGAGCATCAATATGCGCTGGCTTCGCTGCGCTAATTGTACCCTAATCTTCGTTTGACGCCTGGGCTTTGGATGCTAGGGCGTCGAAGGCCGCGAATTCATAAGCAATGCAGCGGTCCATCATGGTGCGCCACACCGGATCCGCTATGGACATGGATAGACCATGTTGCTCTGCGCTAACGGCAACTTTGGCGATCACATCGGCAATACGCGCTTCGTCACGCACCAGCCCGCGATGGCCTTTAATGCGGGCGGCTGCATCCATGAAGCCTTGCCGTTCTGCGATCAGCGCCACCAGAATTCGGTCTAGGCGATCAATCTCATGGCGCACATCGGCCATGGTTTGGCAGCTGGCAGCCGTGTTGCGGCTTTCAAGGTTACGATCAGTCATGCGCGCGCAGATAGACTAGACTGCGTGCCGACGCAAAGCCTCATTCATTAAATCACCCAATCATCGCCAGTTGCTTCGGATTTGATCCAGTCAAGGAAGGCCTTGAGGGCAGGGGTCATCGTCCGGCCCTTGGGGCGCACTAGCCAATAGGCGAAGCCGACTTTATCTCCCTCGCCCGAGAAAGGCGCAACCAGACGGCCAGATTGCAGGTCTGCTGCAGCGATCGCGCGCTTGGCCAATGCGACACCGCGGCCAGAAGCAGCGGCATCAATCACCATGGCGGATTGATTGAATCGTAGGCCCTGATTGCCATCGGCGCGTTGCACGCCGCGCGCGGTCAACCACATCGACCAATCAGGGCAGGATGGATCATTATCGGGGCTGACATCGTGGAGAAGCGTGTGGCCTGCCAGGTCTTGCGGGGTACGCAAGGGCTTGGCCGCTTCCAACAAGGCAGGGCTACACACAGGTAGCACCTCTTCGCCCATCAGCATTTCTGATGTCACGCCTTCATAAAAGCCAGGACCATAGCGTACCGCCAGATCAACATCTGCATAGGCAAAGTCTACCAAATTCATGTCGGCGGCGACCCAGACCTGAACATCAGGGTTCGCGGCTTGAAACCGATCGATGCGCGGCACAAGCCACTTAGAAGCAAATGACGGGGCCGCGGAAACCGAAACCCGCTCCCGCCTTAAGGGCAGACGCATTTGGCGTACGGCGTCATCAATCCGCTCAAAGGCTTCACGCAACAAAGGCATGGAAGCGCGCGCGGAATCGGTTAGCTCTACCGCCCGACCTAAGCGGCGGAACAGGGGTTGGCCGACAAAGTCCTCTAAGATTTTGACTTGTTGGCTGATGGCCCCCGGCGTGACGTCGAGATCCTCCGCCGCTTTGGTGAATGACAGACGCCGCGCAGCGGCTTCAAAAGCGCGAAGCGCGTTCAAGGGGGGGTAGGCAGTGCTCATAGAGAAAGTCTAATGACAGAAAGCAGACAATACAACGATCAGAAAATCTATTTTTACTCGTAAGCGCTGTGGCGAGACTCTAAATGGGGCTCTGCCAAGGGCTCGACACGTGGCCCCCAACCCGTTTATGCCAGCGGTCATGACTGCCTTGATCGAACCTTTCCGCGCCATTTCTATCAGCCGCTTAGCCCATGCGATGAAAGCGCGGGGCGAAAAGGTGATCCATATGGAATTCGGGCAACCTTCAACCGGGGCACCCTCTAAAGCGATTGCCGCTGCCCATCAGGTGCTGGACACAGATGGCATGGGTTATTGGGAAAGCAGCCCGCTGAAAGAGGCGCTAGCGGGTCGGTATCAAGACCTTTATGGCCTTACGCTCGACCCAGAGCGGATCGTATTGACGTGTGGGGCTTCCCCTGCGCTTGTCATGGCGCTGAGCTCAGCTTTTGCTCCAGGGGATCAAATCGCCTTTGCTAGTCCCGGTTATGTGGCTTATCGCAATACGGTAAAGGCCTTGCATTTAGAGCCGCTGGAGATTGTGTGCGGTGAGGCAACCCGATTTCAAATCTCCGCCGCCCAGATCGAAGCCTTGGAGCGCGCACCCAAGGGGCTGATCTTGGCAAGCCCCGCTAATCCAACTGGCACCATCATTCCAGCTGAGGAGCTTAAGGCGATTGCTGATGTGTGTGCCCGACGGAACATCCGCATCATTTCAGACGAAATCTATCATGGTCTGAGTTATGTTGGCCGCACTCATTCCATGCTGGAATTTGCCCCTAATGCCTTGGTGGTCAATTCATTCTCTAAGTATTTTTCGATGGCGGGTTGGCGCCTTGGCTGGCTGGTAGCTTCTGATGATTTGGTCGATGCGGCACGGGCCCGCATGGGCAACTTGTTTCTGACAGCCCCCTCACTGGCCCAACATGCTGGCCTTGCGGCCATGGACTGCATCGATGAACTGGAAGCCAATGTTGCGACCTATCGCGCAAACCGCGAGATCGTTTTGCGGGCTTTGCCCGCCATGGGTGTCGCACGCATCGCCCCGCCTGATGGGGCCTTCTACATCTATGCTGATGTCAGCCACTTGACCCAAGACAGCATGGCATTTGCCCATCGGATGCTGGCCGACACGGGCGTCGCCATCGCTCCGGGCGTCGACTTCGACCCCGTGGCGGGCCACACGCATCTGAGGTTCAGCTTCGCGGTTTCGACGCCGCAAATCGAAGATGCGATGGCCCGATTAACGCCGTGGTTCAGTAGTAGAAGCGTTCTTCGCTAATCTTACCGCTCCCCACGGTGTAGAGCGCAATCTCATCCATCGCGACCCGCTCACCACTTTCTTTATTGGTGATATCCATGACAAAGCGCACGGCGAATTGATTGCCATTCACATAGGGGCCATGGGTTTCAACGCTGTGAACCTCGTGGGCCCCATACCACCATTCACCCTTCGCGATGAGCGCAGGGATACCTTCAGCTACGCTATTTGGGCCTTCCATATTTTCGATGCTACGTACGTTTTCGGCCCAGAATTTGGTACCGGCTTCATCCATCTGCCCTGCCTTGCAAAGGGCGGTGAAGGCTTCTGCAACTTCATGTGTTGTCATGTTACTTGCTCCTGATTTATTGCCCGCAATAGAACATAGCAAGAACATACTTGTCTGCGTTTGACAAGCCCATCCATGCTCTGTGTTCATTGGACAGAGCCTAGCTAGCTTCTTCTGACATTGAGAGCGCGACTTTGATCCAATTGGAACAAAGTGCCATGGAGGATGCGCCATTTCGGCCCATTCTAGTCGCTTGGTGCCGCCGTTGCCCTCTGGAGGCTATTGTCCGCTTATGGCGTCCGAAATTGCCGCCTTGGCGGCACAGGAAACAAGACCATTGCGGGTTTTGGGGTCGAGAGAGGTCGCCGTTTGAACCGCGGACTGGATCGATCCGTCGATCGACGTTTTCACGATCGCCGTCACCGCATCAATATGCTCGGCCTTTAACTTTGGGCCGAGTTCACTTTGCAAGCAGCCACAAAAGCTTTCAGACTGCCCCGCCAATTGGCAGACGAGTTTGGTATCAAGTACTTCGCCCACGGCTTTGGCAGCATCTCCAGCGACACTAACAGCGGAGCTTTTGAGCTCTTTCATCGTCTCGGCGGTTTCATTGGGAGCTTGACCGCACGCAGTTAAAGTGAGGGAGACGGTGAGGAGCATGGAGACGAGGGCATATTTCATGCTCCAGCTATTGGCCTGATCCGCCATCACACGAAACCCACATTGCTGTGACTAATCCAGCAATGTCCTCCCGAGAGGCCCGCGCTAACTCAATCAGTGAGGCGCAAGGATTCTTCCAAGGTTTTCGCCAATTGCCGGAAGGCAGCGCGCACTTCATCTGGATTGTCAGCATGGAAATAGTAACCAGCCGACGCACAGGCCTGAAGGGCCGGGGTGATCTGATTATAGTATGGCTTCACCCAATAATCGAAAGCGCTATCGCCATCCAAGCGGACATATTTCAATTGCACCACACCAACCCGATAGCCTTTCGACTTCATGTCCTGGCAGGCGGTGTTGCCAATTGGGCCGGGCGTAATGGCGTTCCAGTCAAACTGCATGCCGTCGGTCACGATAATAATGAATTTTTCGGGCTTGGTTTGCGAGCCATCGCCAACCCCTGAAGTCAGGGTGTCTCCACCCGTCTGCATTGCGGGTGTTAAGCGCGACGAACTCCAGCCCGGCTTCAGTTGAAAGGTGCCAACGAAATCTCGTGCGGCGTCCATGTCCGACGTGAACCCCATTTGCCGTTCCCAAGTTGCCGCCATGCGTGCAACGCCATAGCGGGCACGTAGGCCGCGAGGGTAGGCATCGTGCAGCTCATCAATCAAGATCTGCACGCTTTCCTTCATGATGTCATGGCGGAGCTTCACGCCATTGGCGTGGGCGCGCTGCTCTGACGTTGAATAAAGGTGGCTTTCTTTTAGATGTGTTGGGATATGGCAGGCAAAGGCGCAGTTTTTGTGATCTGGATCGTCCTTCGACAAGTCTCTCAACTTGTCACGCCCTGCTTCATCGGCGGCCACACCCATGGAGCCAGATCCGTCGAGCCACAGGTCAACATCAATATAGCGATAATCGGCCTTGCGCGCCCTCGCGGTACCAGAGATTTGCGTATAAGATCCGCCCACGAGGCCTTGTGCAATGGTTGCTTGATTGGCTGTGTAGGAGATTATTGCGCTGCGAACGCGCCCTGTTTCTGTGCCCACAGTAAAATTGGTGACGGCATCACGCTCGCTCGCGTTCAAATTGGCCATAAACGTTTCTTCGGCCACTTCCGCCATTTTATCGTCAGCAGTCGTGGGTGCAATTGCGGCCAAAGCGGCAGAATCGGCAGCGGATTGATACTTTGACTTGCCGCTGGAAATCATAGCCAATTGGATAGAGCCAAAGCCCAAAAGCAAGAGTGCTGTAGCCGATAGTGCAAAAATGAGTGTAAGGGTCCCGCGCTCGCTGTTTAGCTTCGCGCGCCGATTGACCAGTTTTTGCAAAAATTGCCCAACACGACGCATAATTTAAACCCACTCACACTGGCAGAGGAGCGAATTAGGCCTGTTTTCTGAATATTTTGGCAGGGTAGATGGTTAATCACGTGCTAATGTAATCGCTAAATTTAAATTACTTCCAAGTATTCAAGCAAAAAAACGAATTAAATTTCCAGATTTCATTGCAATCATTTAGGTGAATTCATTTTTGGATTATTCTTGTGTTTCAGTTCTTTAAGCCTCCGGGGTGGGCTTTCGCGAAAGGGTTACCGCGTGTTAGCTAAACTATGATTGTTATCGACCGTTGCTGTTAACTATAGCGCCAATTAAATCAAATTCACTGCATTATCTCAAACGATCTCAGCGCTGACCCGTGTGAAAGTCCTTCGTTTTCTGAAAGACAGCCCAGATGCAGGACTTTTTTTCGTTCATTCAAAATCGGCTGACTTCCCAACCTTGGAAACCTGCCTTGGGTGCGGGCCTTTCCATCGCTTTGCTGGCAAGTTTGAAGCAAATCGGCCTGTTTCCCTATCTCATTGCGCCATTAGGGGCATCTGCAACTTTGGTTTGGATGGTTCCCAATAGCTCGCTCGCGCGCGCACGGGCAGTTATTGGAGGCAGCCTGATCTCTGCCGCGATTGGGTTGTGTGTCTTTGCGATACAAAGCCCAAGCCCTTGGGCCATCGGCATGGCTGTCGCGCTATCCATCTTTGCAATGGTCCTCCTTGATGTGCTCCATGCGCCGGCAGGGGCGTTGCCTTTGGTGATTGGGATCAGCCACCCGGACCCTTTTCCTTTTTTGGTAACTTTAGCCGCGTCAACTTGTATCTTGGTGGGTCTGGGCCGCTCTTATCTGTGGCTGGCAGAACCAAAGTCTGGCTTGAAACGAGACCTTTGATACCAACGCGACGGAATTTAAGGACGTCTTCGTTTTAAGAAGTATGACAAAGATGCTTCTTTCTCGCCGTACTGCCCTTATCGGTCTTTCCGCCGTGGCGGTGGCCCCTGCCTTCGCCCAAGCACGCTTTGAGGCGGCAAAGGCCTATTCTACTGCCCGGCGCGGAATCTCATTCCTCGTGATGCAGCGCGGGCAAGTCCTTTCTGAAGAGTATCAAGGCCGAGGCCTGCGATTTAAGGGCTGGGAGCTAGCTAGCGGCACCAAGAGTTTTTCCGGCGTAATGGCCGCAGCCTTGGTCCAAGATGGCCTGTTGGAGCTTGATGAGGATTGCGCCGCAACACTGCCCGAATTTCGGTCGGATCGCTACCGTTCCGCCATTCGCGTAGCCGACTTGCTGCATCTCGTCAGCGGCATTGATGGGAAAGATGGACGCAGTTTTGGTGATGTTCCAACCTATGCTGAAGCTTTGGCGGCCCCCTCCAATAGGCCAACTGGCAGCCAATTCTCGTATGGCCCAGTGCCATTTCAAGTATTTGGAGAATTGGTTCGGCGCAAACTGGTGACCGCGAAGACAGGTGATGCAGACCCACTTGCCTATTTGACACGACGTCTCTTTACGCCGCTCGGCATCCGGCCCATCCGTTGGCAGCGGGGCAGTGATGGCATGCCGCATTTGCCCTCCGGGGCGGCGATCACTGCGCGCGATTGGGCAAAGTTCGGCCAATTTGTCTTGGCTGGCGGGGTACATGAAGGAAAGGCTTTGGTGGATCCGGCAGCCTTGAAGGCAAATTTTGAAGCCAGCAAAGCCAATCCTGGCTATGGTTTAACGTGGTGGATGCCGCGTCCAGGCATGATTGGCCCCGGTCCTAGATCGGGTGTGGCTGGGGAAGCCGTTTCGCTATCAGGGCTCGGCACGCTTTATATGGCAGCGGGCGCTGGCAATCAGCGTCTTTACCTATTGCCAGATCAGGACATGGTCATTGTTCGCCAAGCTGACGGCATTGCCCAGTCTCTGCGCGGTGGCGCTGGCGACTGGTCCGATCAGAGGTTTTTAAGCCTTATACTAGGCGCTTAAGCCTGACCACGCCCGCGGGCTTGCACAGCTTCGCGATTGGCTGCGACTTTATCGGGCGTGACCTGGTTGTTGCGCTCAGTCGAGAAAGCAGTTTCATGCTGCAAGCCGGCACCAAAAGTCATGGCAAAGCCATCGTTGATCAGCTTTTTGTACTCTTGCTGCGCTTGTGCAGGCATGGTGGCCATATCAGCGGCCAGTTTCATCGCAGTCGGCATAAGGTCTTCAGGGCTGACCACACGATTGACTAGCCCCCATCGTTCCGCCGTTTGAGCATCCAAGAAATTGCCTGTTAAAGATAGTTCTTTCGCCCGATAGATACCGATTAAGCGCGACAATTTCTGTGATAAGCCCCAGCCAGGCATGATGCCGACCCGCCCATGAGTGTCGGCAAAGCGTGCGCCAGTCGACGCAATCAACACATCGCAAGCCAAAGCAACTTCAAAGCCACCCGTGATCGCAACCCCATTGATCGCGCCAATAACAGGCTTGGCGCTCGTCTCAATTGCCCGCACTGGATTGGCTTCAGGCTTTTCGGCTGTCGCATCGCCCATCGCGAGTGGGTCCGTTGACAGTTCTTTCAGGTCAAGGCCTGCCGTAAAGGCACGTCCGGCTCCGGTCAAAACAATTACCCGAACGGCATCGTCCTGATTTAGGTCGGTTATGGCGTCATAAAGCGCCAAACGCATGGCCTTCGACATTGCATTCATGGCCTCTGGCCGATTCAAGGTCACAATGGCGATGGCGTCTTGACGTTCAACGGTCAGGGTCATGGATTTTCCTTCAGAGCTTAGGCAGGTTCGTTCTAGGCTGGCTTTGTTTCAGGCCAATACAGAAAAAGCAATGGTGTCCGTTCAATTCGGCTGGGTGATTGTGACGATCAGCGGGAAATGATCGGACCCGACATCTGGGCCAACCTTACAGGCCTGCACGTCTAGATCGCGCACCAGAATATGGTCGATTGTCACTCTAAGGCTTGGAATCTTGTCCATCGTGGTCCCGCTCCAGAAAATCGGGCGCCACGTCCCTGCATTAGGACCCCCGCACGCGACTCGCTTGAGGTTTGAGGCTTTCAGGAGCCTGTAGAAAGGAAGCGCACTCGGTGTGGTGTTGAAATCGCCCATCACGAGAACGGGGCCGGGCTCTTTGGCCACAGCTTTTGCTAGAACGCCTAGTTCCAAATTTCGTATCCTTAAGCCTTCGCCGCGGCCGCGTGTTGGATTCTGGAGATGTAGGACGAACAAAGTGAAACCGTCGCAGCGTGCCTTTAGGCCAAAATTACGACCTTTCCATACCGATAGGTCGCCATTGGGCTTCATCACCCGACAGCCCAAAGTCTCAACACCCCATGTCTCCTGAGACGGAACTGCCGATTCTGATTGATCAGCAGCGGGAAACAACTCTTGCAAATTGCTAGATTCAGGGACTTCACCCAGTCCGATTACTTTTGCCTTTTTCACCTCGGGCAACAACGCCAATCGTTTCAAAGCAGAACGATTGTCGTGAATATTGGCCCAAGCCATTACGAATTCGCCTGCCGGATCGCGCTCCTTGCCGAAGATTGGTGGATAATCTGTCGGGACACGCACATTGAAGTAAAGCAGCGCAAGGATGGCTACGCCCTGCAAAATGGCCATCATGCGCCACTTGCCGAGCCAAAAGGCACCAAGTCCGACAATTCCAAAGATGATGATTAGCCTGTCCCAAGCGCCAAAGAGCGCGAAGATCCAGTGAAAAGGTGCCGCTAAAGCAAGGACGCACAAGCCCAAAGTGGCCAATCCGACAAGCCCGAGGGCTAGCCGAATTATCCAGACGAGGATGGTCAAGCGGCCTGCTCTTTTTCAGCGGGATCAAGCCAAGTCTCGAGGTCAGCTAAGGCGCGAACAGCCAGAGCCTTCTTGCGTAAACGTCCGCGTTCTTTGCCTTTGCCGCCTGCATCTTCGCTCAATTCAGGAAACAGGCCGAAATTGACATTCATTGGCTGGAAACTGCCCTTGCCGCCATCGACGTGCCCGCCCGTGACATGATTTAAGAGCGCGCCTAATGCTGTTGTGATGGGGGGAATATTGGGTGTGCCACCCAAACGCTCAGCCCTTGCGAACCGACCAGCCAACAGGCCAATCGCTGCACTTTCAACATAGCCCTCGCAACCGGTGATTTGTCCGGCAAAGCGAATATCCGGGCGCGCCTTTAATCGCAGGCTTGAATCCAGCAATTTTGGCGAATTGAGAAAGGTATTACGATGGATGCCGCCGAGCCGGGCAAATTGCGCTTGCTCCAGGCCCGGGATCATGCGGATGACGTCGGATTGGGCACCATGTTTCAGCTTGGTTTGAAACCCGACCATATTGAAAAGTGTGCCCAAGGCATTGTCTTGGCGCAATTGCACGACAGCCCAAGGCCGTTTTCCTGTGCGCGGATCAACGAGACCAACGGGCTTCATCGGACCGAAACGCAACGTCTCGCGACCGCGCTCCGCCATCACTTCAATGGGCAGACAGCCTTCGAAATAGGGGGTGTTCTCCCACTCCTTAAAACTTGTCTTATCACCAGCTAATAAGGCATCGATGAAGGCTTCATACTCTTCTTTGTTCATCGGGCAATTGATGTAATCGGCCCCATCTCCTTCAGGTCCCACTTTGTCCCAGCGGCTTTGAAACCAAGCAGTCTCGTAATTAATGCTTTCGCGGTGTACAATCGGCGCGATGGCATCAAAGAAGGCCAACTCATCTTCGCCAGTCACCGATTGCACGGCTTGAGCCAAAAGGTCGGACGTCAGGGGACCGGTCGCAATAATGGTGCTTTCCCAAGAGTCCGGCGGTAGGCCGGTTACCTCTTCGCGCAGGATCGTGATCAAGGGTTCTTGCGACAGGGCTTGGGTCACGGCAGCCGAAAACCCGTCGCGATCAACGGCTAAGGCAGAGCCTGCCGGAACTTTGTGCGCATCGGCACAGGCCATGATGAGCGAGCCTGCCCGTCGCATTTCAGCATGGATCAAGCCAACGGCGTTGAACTCCCAATCATCAGAGCGGAAGGAATTGGAACAAACCAGCTCTGCCAAGCCATCGGTTTGGTGAGCTTCGGTCTTTCGGATTGGGCGCATCTCATGGAGGATGACGGGCACGCCCGCACGGCTAATTTGCCAAGCGGCTTCGCTGCCTGCGAGGCCACCGCCGATGATGTGAATGGGTTTTACCTGGGTCATAGGCTTTCAAATAGCGCAGCCATGGCCTTGAGGGGAGGGGGCGGGCTCAGTCGCCACAGCTTCATGCTGCCATTCTTTATCAAAGCCTGACGGCGCGCGACGATCAAGCTTGTTTGATTCCCCCTCTTGCACCCCGACGGGATATAGCCGAATGGGAGGGCGTGCTGGATTGCGCTCCCCACTTGAGGAATCTCGATGACTAAGACTTTTTCCCCTTCCGAAGCGGCCTTTTCGGTTTTTGAATTGATGAAACGCCAGCCGCAATTTGTGATGCGCTATGCTTTGCTTTCAGCTGCGGTGATGGCGATTTACATGTTTGTCTTGGCGAGCACGGGGGCTGGCGATGCACTCCAGCGTTATGCAGCGCTGGCAGAAACGGAGCAAATGCCGAGTATGGAGCAGGTGCGGGCCATTCTTGGCCCCGCTGTGCCGGCGCTCGGCGTTTCGTTTCTGATAAGCGCCATTTTAAGCGCCTTCTTAACCGGGATGGCCCTGCGTAAAACGGTGGATGATCGCGAAGAAGGCTTTTGGGGGCTTCAGGCTGGCGCAATTGAAGCGCGCTATCTGCTTGCAACCATGGCTTTTGTAGGAGCTATTTTTGTGGCTGCTTTCGCTTTGGGGATAATCACCTCCCTATTGGTCAGTATTCACATGGCGCTTGGCAGCCTTGCGATCCTCGCATCGATTGCGGCGTTGGTTTGGTTTGGCTTGCGGTTAAGCCAATTTGGCGTAATGGGCATGGTCACGGGAAAACTGGGGCTTAGAGAATCCTATGAACAAACCAATGGCAAATTTTGGCGCTATTTCGGTGCCTATTTGCTGTGGGTGGTCATAACGATCATTTTGGGCACCATCGTCCAAGCGCTCGCTACTATGGGGGCGTTGGCCTTGGGAACCAAGATTGGTTCGGGTCTCCCTGCAACCGCTCAGGACTTTGTTACGGCGGGCTGGGCGTTCTACATCTTGTTTTATGGAATGGTATCGGGTGTTCTGAATCTCGGCTTCCTGTGCATAGGTGCTTATGCTTGGCATCAAAGCCAAGGCGCGCTGCCACCACCAAAATCCGATCTCTAAAGACCAGCTCGATCAAAAATCGAAATCAGCCGTTACTGGAACATGGTCTGATGCTTTCTCACGCGCCCGGGCCATGCGCCAGATTTTGACTTCTTTCAGGCGGTCAGCCGCTTGCGGGCTAATGGCAAAATGATCGATCCGGATGCCGTGGTCCTTGGGCCAAGCCCCTGCCTGATAGTCCCAAAAAGTATAGGTGTGTTCGGCCCCATTCACGGCCATGAAAGCGTCCGTTAGGCCCAAATTCAACAACCGCCGCCAAGCAGCGCGGCTTTCTGGTTGAAATAGCGCATCACCCATCCAAGCGGCAGGGTCATAGCAATCACCGGCTCTTGGAATGATGTTCCAGTCGCCTGCCAAAACCAAAGGCTCTTCGAGCTCTAATAGGCCAGCGACATGGGTCTGAAGTCGGGCCATCCAGCGCAGCTTGTAGTCAAATTTCTCAGTGCCCAAGGGATTGCCATTTGGACAGTACAGATTGGCGACTCGCACCGCGCCGGTTGGCGTGGCAACTTCGACTTCGAGATAGCGGGCTTGTAAATCCTCATCATCGCCCGGCAGTCGGTTAAGTGCCACTTCTGCAGGCAATCGGGTCAATATCGCAACGCCATTATAGCTCTTTTGGCCGGAAATGAAGCAATTGTAACCTGCATCCTCCAACGCTTCGCTTGGAAATTTTGGCTCCTCACACTTGATTTCCTGAATGCAAACAACGTCGGGTTTGGCCTCGGCCAGCCACTCCAGCAGGTTTGGCAGGCGCGCGTTGACAGAGTTGACATTAAAAGTCGCGATGCGCATTAGTCTGGTCCTAAGTCTCGAAGTCTGCAGTACGATTTACGTGATTTCGACCAGTTTGATAGTCCTGATTAGAGGTTCCTGCATGACACGCTCCAATTCTGCGCTTCGCGCCCCTTCTTATCTGGCCGCAGGGCTGATCGCTATCGTCGGTGGATTGGTGTGTGCCAGCGCTGCTTTCGCACAAACGCCAGCGCAGACTTCCCCTTCAGAGGCTTCCCAGCAGTCGAGCACAGCTTCATCCACCCCTGGGTCTACCGAGGCGCAAGCCTCCGTAGCCAAGCCAAAGCGGCGCGGTGCCCGTATGGTCTGCAAGCAGGAAGCTATTCTTGGGACACGCCTTAAATCCACGAAGACTTGCCGGACAGCGGACGAATGGCGGCGCATCTCCCGTGGCTTCCAAGATCAGGTCAAGACCGCCACGGATAAGGGTGGCGCGATTTTTTCCAGCAATTAAGCTTTGGGCTTAAAAGCCTTTGAAGACCGCAATTTCATCTAAAGGCGCGCGCTCCGTCCGCAATTGGTTGATCGGCGCGTCCTTGTCTTCATAGCCAAGCGCCAGTCCGCAATAAATCACCTCATTGTCTGGCAATTCGAAATGGGCGGCCAAACTTTGGCGTACCATCCCCCAAGCTTCCTGCATGCAGGTGGCGAAGCCCCGTTCTTCTGCGACTAAGCAGATCGTTTGCATTAACATGCCAACATGGGCCCATTGCCCATGACCCATTGAACGGTCGATGACAAAGAAAATTGCTACCGGCGCGCCAAAGAACTGATAATTGCGCGACATTTGACCCAGCCGCCCGAGCTTATCTTCGCGTGGGATGCCAAGGATCTGGTACATCTCTTCGCCGACTTTGTAACGCCTGGTACGGTGGGGTTCCTTGACTTCAGCGGGATAGATTGGGAATTCGCCCGCTTCACCACGCGGGTTTTCGTTCAGCGACTTTTGGGCCAAGGCAACAACGGCATCGCGCTCTTCCCCAGCGATGACGATCATCTTCCAAGGTTGCAGATTGCCGCCTGAAGGTGCCGCGCGTGCAATGTCCAATAGGGCGCGAACTTCCTCTAACGGAACTGGGTCCGGCTTAAAGGCGCGCACAGATTTACGTTGCTTAACAGCGGTTTCGACATTCATGGCTTTAATCCTGAGCTGATATTTTCTCTGACACTAAGGCCAAACACCGGGCGAGGGCAAGTCGCGCCTCATCCGATTTTTTAGACGGAAAAACTAACGCCACAGCCGCAAGATGATTTTGCATTTGGATTGCGGATCTTGAAGGACGAACCAATCAAATCATCAACCCAATCAATTTCCGCACCATCTAAGAAGGGCAGGGAGACTTGGTCGACCGCTACTTTGGCCGAACCTTTTTCGATGATGACATCGTCCTCGCCCGCACTTTCGGCAAACCCAAACTCATACTGAAAGCCAGAACAACCGCCACCATTGACCGCTACCCGAAACAAAGCTGCACCTGGTTCGGTGGCAATGAGGTGTCCAATTTTCGCCGCTGCGGCATCTGAAACAGAAAACCCTGACTGCATGAGCGTAAGCCTATCTTTGTTAAAAGGCGCAAAAAGGCAGCTTGAACACCAAGCTGTTTTCTTTTCCGTCAACTTTATCCCTATATGGGGGAGAAACTTGTTTTGAGGAAGACCCTGATGCCTGTTCTATCTCGCCTTGCGCCATTTGCTGCTGATTCTACCCAGAGTCGTGGTAGGCGTTGGCCTGAGGCGGAAAGCAAGACGCGCTCACCCTTTGAACGCGACCGCGACCGGATCATTCATTCAACGGCCTTTCGTCGCCTAAAGGGCAAGACACAAGTGTTTGTGGCACATGAAGGCGATCACTTCCGCACTCGCCTCACCCATTCTTTGGAAGTCGCCCAGATTGCGCGTTCTGTCTCGCGTAGACTCGGACTCAACGAGGATTTGGCAGAAGCCTGCGCCTTGGCCCATGATCTGGGCCATCCACCATTCGGACATACGGGAGAGCATGCGCTAGATGATTGCATGAAGCCTTGGGGTGGATTTGACCATAATGCTCAGACATTACGTGCAGTGACCCGGCTAGAACGACGCTATCCAACCTTTGACGGCCTAAACCTGACATGGGAGACCTTGGAAGGAACCGTCAAACACAATGGTCCGATGTTGGCGAAGGGGGCAGCGATCGAAAGTCTGGCCCCGGTTTGGCAGGACCTGAATGCCGAATTTGACATGGGGCTGACAACCTTTGCGTCCGCAGAGGCCCAAGTGGCGGCTGTCGCTGACGACATCGCCTACAACAATCATGATATTGATGATGCTCTCACGGGTGGCATCTTTAGCGATGCCGAATTGTGTGACAGCGTGCCTTTGGTACGCGAAGTCTATGATGCTGCGGCCAAAGACTATCCTAATCTCGATTTGGGCCGGATGCGCGGGGAAGTCATTCGACGTTTGATCGGGATCTGGGTGAATGATCTTGTCGTCGAGAGCCAGCGGCGTATTGCGCTCTATCAGCCCCAATCGGTTGATGAAGTGCGTGCATTGCCGCAAGCCTTGGTCGGATTCTCCGATGAAATGATCGCAAAAGCCGCAACCTTGCGCGAATTTCTCTATGCAAAAATGTACCGGCATTGGCGAATGAATCGCTCGCGCAGCCAAGCGCGGCGAATCGTTCGCGAATTATTCGACGTTTTTCTGGCCGAACCTGATACTTTGCCGCCGGTTTGGTTGCATCTCCACAGCAAAGATTCCACGAAGGCA
>VYLK01000332.1_pt1 | contig 18354 bp, 10 predicted proteins | sample 5114321 | NCBI WGS metagenome assembly VYLK01 (sample SAMN12291792, study PRJNA351875) | freshwater metagenome | isolation source: freshwater lake | place: USA: Michigan, MSU2 Lake | collected 2011-08-16
CGGCTCGGCCGCCGCGGCGACCCCGGCCCCTGGCGCAGCGGCCGAGGGCGCCCCGCGGCGCGTGCTGCTGGTGGAAGACGACCCCTTGAGCGCGCTGCTGTTCGGCGAGGCGCTTCGCCCGCACGCCGGGCTGGCGCTGCGCATTGCGGGCAACGCCGAAACGGCGCTGGCCCTGGCGGCGCAATGGCAGCCCGAGCTGCTGGTGATCGACGGCCACCTGCCCGACGCCAAGGGCCACGAGCTGCTGGCGCGCCTGCGCACCTTGCCGGGTCTGGCCGAGGTGCCCGCGGTGATGGCCACCGCCGACGCCATGCCGGCCGACCGCGAGGCCGCACTGGCCCGCGGCTTCATCGCCCACTGGCCCAAGCCGCTGGACGTGCGCCACTTGCCGGCGCAAGTGGGCGCGCTGCTCGCGCGCTGAGCGCGCGCAGCCGCCTTCAGCGCGCGAAGAGCGCCTTGTGCTGCTCGCGCAGCAGGTTCTTCTGCACCTTGCCCATGGTGTTGCGCGGCAGCTCGGCCACCACGTACACCTGCTTGGGCACCTTGAAGTTGGCGATCTGCTGCTTCAGCGCCGCGCCGATGGCGCCGCCTTCCAGGGCTGCGCCGGGCTTGGCCACCACCACGGCCACCACGGCCTCGCCGAAGTCGGGATGAGGCACGCCGATCACCGCGCTCTCGGCCACGCCGGGCATGTCGTTGACGTAGCCCTCGATCTCGGCCGGGTAGACGTTGTAGCCGCCGCTGATGATCAGGTCCTTGCTGCGGCCGACGATGGTGACGTAACCCTCGGCGTCGATCTTGCCCACGTCGCCGGTCTTGAACCAGCCGTCGGCGGTGAACTCTTCCTTCGTCTTCTCGGGCATGCGCCAGTAGCCCTTGAAGACGTTGGGCCCGCGCACCTCGATGCCGCCGATCTCGCCGGCCGGCAGGGGCTGCGCCTGGTCGTCGTGCACCCGCACGCCCACGCCGGGCAGCGGCCGGCCCACGGTGCCGCCGCGGCGGGCGCTTTCGGGCCGGTAGGGGTTGCTGGTGAGCATCACGGTCTCGCTCATGCCGTAGCGCTCGAGGATGCTGTGGCCGGTGCGCTCCTGCCAGCTGCGGAAGGTTTCCAGCAGCAGCGGCGCCGAGCCGCTGACGAACAGGCGCATGCCGGCGCAGGCTTCCTTCGTGAGGCCGGCTTCGCCGAGCAGGCGCACGTAGAGCGTGGGCACGCCCATGAACACGGTGGCCTTGGGCAGGCGCGCAGCCGCAGCGCGGGGGTCGAAGCGGCTGAACCAGACCATCTTCGCGCCGGCCAGCAGCGCGCCGTGGCTGGCCACGAAGAGGCCGTGCACGTGGAAGATCGGCAGCGCGTGGATCAGCACGTCGCTTTGCTGCCAGCCCCAGGCCTGGTGCAGCACTTGAGCGTTGCTCAGCAGGTTGCCGTGCGTGAGCATCGCGCCCTTGCTGCGCCCGGTGGTGCCGCTGGTGTAGAGGATGGCGGCCAGGTCGTCGGCCGCGCGCACCGCCGGGGTGTGCCGGTCGCTGTGGAAGGCGGCGCGGTCGAGCAGGGTGCCGGTGCGGTCCTCATTGAGCGTGTAGACGTGCTTGGTGCCGGCCACGAAGGCGATCTTGCTCACCCAGCCGAAGTTCTTGCCCGCGCACACCACCACCGCCGGCTCGGCGTTGCCGATGAAGTACTCGATCTCGCTGGCCTGGTAGGCCGTGTTCAGCGGCAGGAACACGTGGCCCGCGCGCAGCACCGCCAGGTAGAGCATCAGCGCCTCGACGCTCTTCTCGGTCTGCACCGCAATGCGCGAGGCCGGCGGCAGCGCCAGGCTGTCGATCAGGTTGGCCAGCATGGCCGTGCCGCGCTCGAGATCGCGCCAGGTGTAGAAGAGCGGCGTGGCCGTGTCGGCCGTCTCGATGGCCGTGGCGTCGAGATCGGCCGGGAAGGCCGCGCGCAGCGCGGCGAACAGGTTGTGGTTATCTGCGCGCATGTTCAGTTCAGTCGAGCTTGGCCCCGGAGCTCTTCACCACCTGGGCCCAGCGCTTGACCTCGCTGCCCACGAACTTGCCGAAGTCGTCGCCCCAGAGGTTGGGCGTCTCGGTGCCCAGGCCGGTCCATTGCGCCTTCAGTTCGTCGCTGTTGAGCGCCTTGCGCATCTCGGCCTGCATGCTGGCCACCAGTTCCTTGGGCGTGCCCTTGGGCGCCCAGATGGCGTACCAGGTGGCCACGGCGTAGCCCGGCGTGCCGGCTTCGGCCGCGGTGGGCACGTCGGGGAACCCCGGCGCGCGCTTGTCGCCGGCCACCGCGATGGCGCGCAGGCGGCCGCCCTTGATGTGCGCGGCGCTGCTGCCCAGGCCGTCGAACATCATGTCCACCTGGCCGGCGATCAAGTCTTGCAGCGCCGGGCCAGCGCCACGGTAGGGGATGTGGGTGATGAAGGTCTTGGTTTGCAGCTTGAACAGCTCACCGGCCAGGTGGTGGCTGGTGCCGTTGCCCGCGCTGCCGTAGTTCAGGCGGCCGGGGTTGCTGCGGATGTAGGCCAGCAGGTCCTTCAGGTTGGTGGCCTGCACCTTCTGCGGGTTGACGACGATCACCTGCGGCACGCTGGAGACCAGGCCCACGGGGATGAAGTCGGTCTCGATGTTGTAGTCGAGCTTCGGGTACATGCTGGGCGCGATGGCGTGGTGCACGGCGCCCATGAAGAAGTTGTAGCCGTCGGGCGCGGCCTTGGCCGCCAGCGTGGCGCCCAGCGTGCCGCCGGCGCCGCCCTTGTTGTCGATGACGAACTGGCGGCCGGTGTTCTTGCTCATCATCGCGAAGAGCGGGCGCGCGAAGGCGTCGGTGCCGCCGCCGGGCGGGAAGGGCACGATCACGTTGACCGGCTTGCTGGGCCAGCCGCTCTGCGCGTGCACCCAGGGGGCGGCGAGCGTGGCGGCGCCGGCGATCAGCGCGGTACGGCGCGTGGGGCGGAAAGAATGCGTCATGGGGTTTGTCTCCGTCTTGTGTTGGTGAGGGTGATTCTCAGCCCGGGGTCGCGATGGCGCGCGAGCGCGCCACCTCGCCCTGGCGGAACTTGGCGTGGCTGGCTTCCACCTTGCCCAGGTCGTACAGGTAGTTGACCATCATCCCGAAACTCTGGCGCAGCCCGTGGGCACTGAGGTTGCCCCGCGGGTTCAGGCGCTCGAGCCGGGCGCCGTTGTCGAGGTGGAAGCGCGCCACCGCGTCGCCGCCCGGGTGCGGCGACAGCAGCGTGAGGTAGGCGCCGCACAGCAGCTGCAGCGCCGCTTCCCCCTCGGGGCCCAGCTGCTCGTGCACGTGCGCGCCCTGCAGCGCGCCGAGATCGCCTTCGCAGCGCTGGCGCAGCAGCGTGCGCGCGTGTTCCAGTTCGGTGACGGCCGACTTCTTCACGCCCGGCAGCGTGGCGAAATCGGGCTCGGCCAGCAGCCAGGCCGCAAAGCCCGGAATGGGCGAGAGCGTGCAGAAGGTCTTCAGCCGCGGCAGTTCACGCTGCAGCTGCGTGGCCACGGTCTTGATGAGGAAGTTGCCCAGGCTCACGCCGCGCAGCCCCGGCTCGCAGTTGCTGATGCTGTAGAAGGCCGCCACGCGGAAGCGGTCGGGCGGCAGCGGCGTGCTGGCCTTGTCGATCAGCGGTGCGATGGCGCCCGGCATCTCGGGCAGCAAGGCCACTTCCACGAAGATCAGCGGCTCGTCGGGCAGCTGTGGGTGGAAGAAGGCGAAGCAGCGGCGGTCGGGCTGCAGGCGGCGGCGCAGGTCGTCCCAGCCGTCGATGGCGTGCACGGCCTCGTGCAGGATGATCTTTTCCAGCAGCTGCGCGGGCGAGTTCCAGTCCACGCGCTTCATGCGCAGGAAGCCGGGGTTGAACCAGCTCGTCAGCAGGTGCAGCAGGTCGGCCTCGATGGCGGCCAGCTCGGGCCGCGCGCGCAGCCGGCGCATCAGCGCGCGGCGCAGGCGCAGCACGGCCGAGGTGCCGCCCGGCATGCGGTTCAGGCGGCGGAAGAGCTCTTGCCGCGGCGGCTCTGCCAAATGCGTGAGAGGCGCCAGCGTGGCCGCGCCCGGCGCCGCGGCGTAGGCCTGTGCGGCCTGCAGCACGGCCTGCGGGTCGGGGCTCAGGTCGTTGGCGAGGTAGTCGAAGAAGCCGTCGAGGTCTTCGTCGTCCAGCGTTTCCAGGCGGTCGATGAGGTCCACCGCCACGGCCTGGCCGCCGAGCTCGCCCTTTTCGGACAGCAGGCGTTTGCAGTCCAGCGTCATGCGGCGCACGGCGCGGGCCTTGCGCTGGCGGGCGGCGGCGTGGCGGATGTCTTCGAGCATGGGGCCTCCCGGTGGGGCGCGGTCAGGGGGTGCGGCGGCTGGCGGCGCCGCTGCGGCCTTGGCGGCTGCGCAGCTTCTTCAGCGCCACCAGCTGCGCCATCAGGTGGTCGTGCATCGCGCGTTCGGCGCGCGCGGCGTCGCGCTGCGTGAAGGCGTCCATCAGCACGCGGTGTTCGTTGATCGAGGCCTCAATGCGCCCCGGCAGCGCCAGCTGGCGCCCGCGCATCAGGCGCATGAAGCGGCGCAGGTCGCTCGTCACGCGGTCGAGCCAGCGGTTGGCCGCCAGCCCCTGCACGAAGCTGTGGAAGGCGTGGTTGGCCTGGTAGTAGCCGCCGATGTCCTGCGCCGCGGCGTGGCGTTCCAGCGTTTCGTGCAGGTGCTGCAGCGTGCGCAGTTCGTCGTCCGTAGCCTTGCTGGCGGCCTCGAAGGCGCAGCGGCCCTCCAGCAGCGCCATCACCGGGAAGAGCGCGTCGGCGTCGGCATCGGTGAGCTCGATGACGCGGCAGCCGCGGTGCGGCACCAGCTCCACCAGGCCCTCGGCGGCCAGCACCTTCAGTGCTTCGCGCAGCGGCGTGCGGCTCACCTGCCAGGCGGCGGCCAGGGATTTTTCGTCGATGAAGGCGCCGGGCAGCAGTTCACCGTCGAAGACCATGGCGCGCAGCCGCGCGGCCACGCCGTCGTGCAGGGAGGTGCCGCGCAGGGGGATCGGTTCGGCCATGGCGGGCAGCATAAGTCTGTAATTACGGAATCACAAGCACGGGTTTGCCCACCCGGGTGGCGCAGCGGGCATCCTCCAGACGGCCGAAGCCCGCTGCAGCGCCAGGCCGCAGCCGGGCCGGCGAGCGCCAGAATCGGGACCGTCGCAGCTCCACCCCACCCCGCCATGAAAACCGGCCGCTCCGAGCCCTCGTTCCGCCCTGGCCTTGTCGTGAAGACGGTGGCGGCGCTGGCCTTGCTCAGCTTGCTGGCGGCTTGCCAGCAGAACCCGGTGCCCAGCACGCCCAAACCCGTGAACCCGCGCTTGGGCGGCATGAACCCGGGCGAGACCTACACCGTGGTCAACTGCCCCAACATCAGCGGCACCACCTGCACCATCAACCTGGTGGCGACCGCTCCCACCGACGGGAGCAACCAGTGCCAGGTGACGCTGGATGCCGCCGTTTCGCTGCCCAAGACCTTGGCCACGCTGGTCTGGAAGCTGCAGGCTTCCGACACGACCCACGAGTACCGCTTCCGCAACGCCGTCCTCCCCGAACCGGCGGGCTACGGCGTGCGGCTCATCGACAACCTGATGTACGTGGCGCCGGCAGCCGGCAGTGCCTCCACCCCGATGCAGCCCATCTGGGTGCAGCAGGTGCAGATGCCCGACGAGGTGCTGTTCTCGCGCATCCAGCGCGACTGGCCGCCGCGCATCTCGGCCTACGACGTGTACCTCGAATACCGGGCCAAGGGCGCGCGCGATTGGACCCGGTGCAACACCTACGACCCGATCATCATCAACCGCGAGTGATCAGTCGCGGATGAGCTGCAACGGACTGCCCTCCAGCGTGGCCTCGGCGGGCAGCTTGTCCAGGGTTTCCTGGCACTCGGCCACCAGCCGCAGGTCGTCGGACTCGCGGGCCAGGGCCTGTGCTTCGAGCAGGGCGCTGCGCGCCTCGTGCACCTTGCCCGCGGCGGCCAGCACCTGGCCCAGGTTGCACAGCGCCGGCGGCACCATGCGGGCGTGGCCGATGTCGCGGGCGATCGCGATCGATTCGCGCGTCGTCTGCTCCGCCAGCGCCGACTCCTCCAGGTTCAAGTAGACGAGGCCGAGGTTGCAGCGGTGGTTGGCCTCCCAACGGCGGTCGCCGGTCTCGCAGGCGAGCTGCAAGGCCTGCTCGTAGGCCGCGCGGGCTTCGGCAAACCGGCCCGTCATGTAGGTCAGCGCGCCGAGATTGCCCTGCAGGCCCCCCTGCCAGCGCCGGTCGCCGGCCTCGGTGGCGATGCGCAGGGCGCGCGTGAAGTGACTCTGGGCGGTGGCGTGGTCGCTGGCCCCCATGGCCATGGCGCCCAGCTCGTTGAGCGCCTGGCACTGGAGGCCGGCGTTGTGCAGGCGGTGGCCGATGTCCAGCGCGGTCTGCAGATGTGCGGCGCCGGCCGCGCTGTCCCCCGCGGCCGACAGCAGGTCACCCAGTGCCGCGTGCAGGCGCCCGCCCAGCAACTCGTCGCCGGGGGCCGGGTGGATGGCGAGCGCTGCGGCGATGACCGCGCGGGCCTCGGCAGCGCGACCGCTGCCCAGCAGGGCCGAGCCCTCCACCCAGCCCACGGCCGCGGCCTCCCGGGGGCCCAGCACCAGCCCGTTGCGCACCTGCTGCGCCAGGTCGACAGCCGCACGCAGCGGCCCGGTCAGGCGGAGCACGACCCAGGCCAGGCACAGGCTGGAGGCGGCCGCGGGGGCGTCGCCGCTGGCCACGGCATGCCGGCAGGCCTGCACGATGTTGTCGAGTTCCACGCCGCCGCGAGCGATGGCACTGCGTTCGTCCAATGCGGCGAAATAGTGCGCATGGCGGGTGCGCGCGGCGGGCCGTTCGGCCGCCGGCAGGTGCGTCAACGCAAACGCCTGCACCGCGCGCAGCAGACCGAAACGTGTGCCCGGCAGCCGTCGCAGCAGCGATTTGTCGCCCAGGGCCTGCAGCAGGTCGACGAGCCAGGGCGCGTCGGGCAGGTCGTCCAGTCTGACCACGCTCTCGGCCGCCGGCCAGTCGAAGCCGCCTTCGAAGACGGCCAGCTGCGCCAGCGTGCGGCGCTCGGGTTCGCTCATCAGCTCCCATGACCACTGCAGCGCGTTCTGCAGCGTGGCCTGGCGGTCTTGCCGGCCGGCGCCGCCCTGCACCGCCAGCAGGCGGAAGCGGTCGCCCATGCGCGCCAGCAGCTGCGCCGGCGCCATCACGCGCACACGCGGCGCGGCCAGTTCGATGGCCAGCGGCAGCCCGTCCAGCAGTTCCACCAGCTGGCGCACGGCGCGGTCGGACTCGAGGTCGCGCTGGTAGCCCGCCAACGCCGCCTGGGCGCGTTCGTGGAAGAGCTCGGCGGCTTCGTCGGTGCTCAGCGCGTCCAGCGCCAGCGTGTGCTCGCCCCGCAGGCCCAGCACCTCGCGCGAGGTGGCCACGAAGCGCGCCTGCGGCGCCATGTCGAGCCAGCGGCCCACGGTCTCTTGCGCGTGGCGCGTGACCTGCTCGAAGTTGTCGAGGATGAGCAGGCAGCGCTCGCGCCCGGCGATGGCCCGGCCCAGCTGCGCCACCGGGTCGGCGCCCAGCGGCACGTCCAACGCCACGGCCACGGCCTGCAGCACGCTGTCGACGTTGCGCGCCTGCGCCAGATCGCAGAACCACACGCCGCCGGGGAAGTTGCCGCGCCAGGCCCAGGCGTGGCGCAGCGACAGGCGCGTCTTGCCCATGCCGCCCGTGCCGTGCAGGGTGACGAGTCGCGCGGGGCCGTCCAGCAGCGAAGCCAGCGCGCGCAGGTCAGCCTGGCGGCCGACGAAGCGGTCGCGTTCGGCCGGCAGGTTGTGCGGCACCTGGTCGCCGCCCATCCACTGGCCGCGGTGCCACACCACGCGCTGCGATTTCTCGGCGTCGGGCGGCGGCAGCCAGGGCGCGCTGTCATCGCCCACCTCGTGCACTTCCAACGGCTCGGGCAGGCCCTTCATGCGCCAGTGGCCGTGGTTCAAGGTCTGCCAGCCGGCGGCCTGCAACTGCGCAGCGGCGGTGCTGCTGGCCAGGGTCTGGCCGCCGCGGGCCAGCGCCATCAGCCGGGCACCGACGGCCTTGCCGATGCCGAAGGCTTCCACCGGCTTGGCGCCCAGCGCCACGTCTTCGGGTGCGTTCTGGCGCACGTCCAACGGCCCGGTGTGCAGGCCGGCGCGGGCGCTCAGCGGCTCGGGCAGGGTGGCCAGCATGCGGTGGTAGGCCACCGCGAAGCCGGCGGCGTCTGCGGGGCTGTCGAACAGCGCCACGAGGCCGTCGCTGCGGTCGACCTCGCGCCCGCGCCAGGCCTGCAGCAGGTCGCGCGAGCCGCGGTCGTGCAGCGTCCACAGCGCCGACATCGCGGCGTCGCCCAGCCGCGAGTTGACGGCCGTGCTGTCGACGATGTCGGTGAACAGCAGCGTGAGGTCCTGGGCCATGGCGGGGCGGACTGTAGCGGAGGCCCGGGCCGTCCGCCCTCACCTGCGGTTGAACCCGATGGTGGGCCGGGCGCACGGGGCTATCGTGGGCCGCGCAGTGCCCCCGGCACCTGCGCCGACGAAGAACATCCCCAGCGAGGAGACCCCCCATGAAACTGCACAAGACGAACCTGGCGCGCGCCGCCACCCTGGCCCTGGCGAGCGTGGCCGCAGGCTGCGGCGGCAGCGACAAGACCACCCTGGGCAGCGGCGACTACGAGGTCAACGTGCGCCCGGCCTTCGTGGTGGCCACGCCTGTCACCACCGCTTACGACGGCAGCGCTGATGACCTGCTCACCGCGGGCCTGGGCCGTGCCGGCCTGGCCTCGGCCGTGGCACCCGCGCTTTCGGCCACGCCCACGGCGGCCGAGCTGCGCAAGCTGGCCATCCACACCAACTACCGCGCCATCGTCGACACCACCGCCGGCGGCGGCTACGGCACGCTCTACGGTCCCAACCTCAGCGTCGACGGCGTGGCCGGCACGGGCGACGGCAAGATCGCCGGCACCGAGACCCTCGCCGTGGCCGACGATGGCAGCGGCCGCCAGAACGTGACGATGATGGTGCAGGTGCCGGCCAGCTTCAGCGCCGCGGCGCCCTGCATCGTGACGGCCACCTCCTCGGGCTCGCGCGGCGTCTACGGCGCCATCGGCAGCGCGGGCGAGTGGGGCCTGAAGCGCGGCTGCGCCGTGGCCTACACCGACAAGGGCACCGGCAGCGGTGTGCATGACCTGCAGGCCAACACCGTCAACCTCATCGACGGCCGCCGCAGCGATGCCACCGCCGCCGGCACGGCCAGCAACTTCACGGCGCGGCTCAGCGCCGCCGAGCGCACCGCCTTCAACACCGCCACGCCCAACCGCGTGGCCGTGAAGCACGCCCACAGCGAGCAGAACCCCGAGAAGGACTGGGGCACACACACCCTGCAGGCGGTGGAGTTCGCCTTCTGGGTGCTGAACGAGCGCTTCGGCGCGCAGCTGGCCGATGGCCGCCGCACGAAGGTCATCACCCCGGCCAACACGCTGGTGATCGCCAGCAGCGTGAGCAACGGCGCCGGTGCTGCGCTGGCCGCGGCCGAGCGCGACACCGCCGGCCTCATCGACGGCGTGGCGGTCAGCGAGCCCAACATCCAGACCGCGCCGGCCACGCCCACGGTGCTGGGCACCATCCAGCGCGGCAGCCTGCCGGCCTACACCGCCGGCAGCCGGCCGCTGTTCGATTACTTCACCTACGCCAACCTGCTGCAGCCCTGCGCCGCACTGGCCACGGCGGCGGCGGGCGGCCCCTTCGCCTACACCGGCGGCACCGCCTTCGTGGCCGGCAACCGCTGCGCGGCGCTGGCCACCGCGGGCCTGGTGACGGGCGCCACCACGCAGGCCCGCGCCGACGACGCGCTGGCCCGGCTGCTGGCCTACGGCTGGGAGCCCGATGCCAACCTGCTGCACGCCAGCCACTGGCTCTTCGCCAGCCCGGCGATTGCCGTGACCTATGCCAACACCTACGGCCGCTTCCGCGTGAGCGACAACCTCTGCGGCTTCAGCTTCGGCGCGGTGGACGGCACCGGCTCGCCGGCGGCGCTGGCCGCTGGGGCGCTGAACGGCGTCTTCGGCACCGGCAACGGCGTGCCGCCCAATGGCGCCGTGCAGCTGATCTGGAACGACAGCGTCGGCGGCGCGAAGAACCACACCGCCGCCACCTCGGCCAGCACGGCCGCGCTCGATTTCGCCTTCGACGGCGCGAACTGCCTGCGCCAGCTGTGGGCAGGCACGGGCGCGAACGCGGCGCGCGTGAAGGCGGGCATTGCCGAGGTGCAGGGCACGGCCAACCTGCGCGGCAAGCCGACCATCATCGTGCACGGCCGCAGCGACACGCTGATCCCGGTGAACTTCAGCTCGCGCCCCTACGTGCTGCGCAACCAGCAGGTGGAAGGCGCCAACAGCCGGCTGCGCTACGTGGAAGTGACCAACGGCCAGCACTTCGACAGCTTCCTGCCCTTCGCCGGCTACGACACGCGCTACATCCCGCTGCACCTGTACTACATCCGCGCCATGGACGCGATGTGGGCGCACCTGAAGAACGGCACCGCGCTGCCCGGCAGCCAGGTGGTGCGCACCACGCCGCGCGGTGGCACGCCAGGGGCGGCCAACGCCATCGCGGCGAGCAATGTGCCGCCCATCGCGGCGGCGCCGGCCGCGGGGGATCGCATCACCGTCACCAACACGACGATGACGATTCCTGAGTGACAGGGGCCCGGCCGCCGAGCGCGGGGGAAGGTCATTCGGCCGGCCCCACGCGCGGGGGCGGCCGTCCCTAGAATCTTCGGCCTTCCCTTGCCCGAAGGCCTCCATGTCCTCGTCCGGTGTCATTCGAATCCGCGGTGCGCGCCAGCACAACCTCAAGAACCTCGATCTCGACATCCAGACCGGCGAGCTGACGGTCGTCACCGGCCCCAGCGGCAGCGGCAAGAGCAGCCTGGTCTTCGACACGCTCTACGCCGAGGGCCAGCGGCGCTACGTGGAGACCTTCAGCGCCTACGCGCGCCAGTTCCTCGACCGCATGGACCGCCCGGCGGTCGACCGCGTGGACGGTGTGCCGCCGGCCATCGCCATCGACCAGACCAACCCGGTGCGCACTTCGCGTTCGACGGTCGGCACGATGACCGAGCTGAACGACCACCTGAAGCTGCTCTTCGCGCGCGCCGCCCAGCTCTTCGACAAGCAGACCGCGTTGCCGGTGCGGCACGACTCGGCCGAGAGCATCCACGCCGACCTGCGTGCCCGCGCCGAAGCGCTGGGTGATCCGCGCCTGGTGCTGACTTTCCCGGTGGAACTGCCGGCCGACACCACGGCCGAGCAGCAAGAGCAATGGCTCGCCGCCAGCGGCTTCACGCGCGTGCAGGAAGAGCGCGTGGAAGGCTCGCGCAAGATCCTGGACGTGGTGGCCGACCGTTTCCGCATCGGCGGTACCGAGAAGGTGCGTGCCATGGACGCCATCGAACTGGCACTGAAGCGCGGCAGTGGCCGGCTGAAGGTGCACGTGCAGCCTGCCGAAGGCGAAGCGCAGGTGTGGCGCTGGAGCACCGGCCTGCATTGCCCCGAGAGCGACATCCGCTACGCCGACCCGCAGCCGGCGATGTTCAGCTTCAACAGCGCGTATGGCGCTTGCGAAACCTGCCGCGGTTTCGGGCGCGTGATCGGCGTCGACATGGGCCTGGTCATCCCCGACCACCGCAAGACGCTGCGCAACGGGGCCGTCAAGCCCATGCAGACGCCGGCCTGGGCCGACTGCCAGGACGACCTGGTGAAGTACGCCGGCGAGGCCGGCATCCCGCGCGACACGCCCTGGAGCCAGCTCACGCAACAGCAGCGCGACTGGGTGGTGGAAGGCACGCCGAACTGGAGCGGCAACTGGAACAAGCAGTGGTACGGCGTGCGCCGCTTCTTCGAGTACCTGGAGAGCAAGGCCTACAAGATGCACATCCGCGTGCTCTTGTCGAAGTACCGCAGCTACACGCCCTGCGGCGCCTGCGGTGGTGCGCGGCTGAAGCTGGAGCCGCTGCTCTGGCGCATCGGTGACAAGGCCGGCGCTGATGCCGTGCTGCCCGCCGAGAAGCGCTACCTGCCGGTGGGCGCGCAGTGGTCGCGTGATCAGCTCGAAGCCCTGCCGGGCCTGAGCCTGCACGACCTGATGCAGCTGAGCATCGAGCGCCTGCGCCGCTTCTTCGACAGCCTCACCCTGCCCAGCACGCTGCTGGACGACGCGCTGAAGCTGCTGCTGGACGAGGTGCGCACGCGGCTCAAGTACTTGTGCGACGTGGGCCTGGGCTACCTCACGCTCGACCGCCAGAGCCGCACGCTCAGCGGCGGCGAGGTGCAGCGCATCAACCTCACCACGGCCCTGGGCACCAGCCTCGTGAACACGATGTTCGTGCTGGACGAGCCCAGCATCGGCCTGCACCCGCGCGACATGAACCGCATCGTGCAGGCCATGCACCGCCTGCGCGACGCCGGCAATACGCTGGTGGTGGTGGAGCACGACCCGGCCGTGATGCTGGCCGCCGACCGCCTGATCGACATGGGCCCCGGCCCGGGCGAACGCGGCGGGCAGATCGTCTTCGACGGCACGCCCGAGGCCGCGCGCGATGCGAACACGCTGACGGGCGCCTACCTCGGCGGCCGCAAGCAGGTGGGCGCGGGTTTCCGCAAGCTGGTGAACGAGGCCACGCCCAAGCTCATCCTGGAAGGGGCGCGTGAGCACAACCTGCAGAACGTGAGCGTGGCCTTCCCGCTGCAGCGCCTGGTGTGCGTGACGGGCGTGTCGGGCAGCGGCAAGAGCACCTTGATCCAGGACGTGCTCTACCCCGCGCTGGCCCGCCACTTCGGCAAGGCCACCGAAACGCCGGGTGTGCACGAACGCCTGCTGGGCGCCGACGCGCTGGCCGATGCGGTGTTCGTCGACCAGAGCCCCATCGGCAAGACCGCGCGTTCCAACCCGGCCAGCTACGTGGGCGCCTTCGACGAACTGCGCAAGATCTTTGCCGATGCACCGCTGGCGCGCGAGCGCAGCTACACCGCCGGCACCTTCAGCTTCAACGCCGGCGATGGCCGCTGCCCCACCTGCGGCGGCAGCGGCTTCGAGCACGTGGAGATGCAGTTCCTCAGCGACGTCTACCTGCGCTGCCAGGATTGCGACGGCCGCCGCTACCGCGCCGAGATCCTCGACGTGAAGGTGGTGCGCGGGCCCATGCAGCTGAGCATCGCCGACGTGCTGGACCTCACGGTGGCCGAGGCCGCGCACTGGTTCCAGAATGACCGCGAGGTGGTGGCGCGGCTGCAGCCCATCGTCGACGTGGGCCTGGACTACGTGCGCCTGGGCCAGCCCGTGCCCACCTTGTCAGGCGGCGAGGCGCAGCGCCTGAAGCTGGCCGGCTTCCTGGCCGAAGCGGCGGCCTCGGCCAGCAGCTACGCGAGTTCACGCCTGGCGAAGAAGGGCACGCTGTTTCTCTTCGACGAGCCCACCACCGGCCTGCACTTCGACGACATCGCCAAGCTGATGCGCGCGCTGCGCAAGCTGCAGGACGCGGGGCACTCGCTGCTGGTCATCGAACACAACCTGGATGTGATCCGCGCCGCCGACTGGATCGTCGACCTCGGCCCCGAAGGCGGCGAGGCCGGCGGTGAACTGGTCTGCGAAGGCACGCCCGACGATGTGAAGCAGCACCCCAGCTCGCACACCGCGCTGGCCTTGCGCGAGTACGAGCAGGCCCTGGGCTTCGGCACGCCGCAGGCCGAAGAAAGCCGCGCGCTGCAGACGGTGCTGCGCGAGGCACGCCGCGCTCGCCAGGCGATGGAGGACAGCATCCGCATCGTCAACGCGAAAGAGCACAACCTGAAGAGCCTGAGCGTGGAGATTCCGCGCGGCAAGTTCAACGTCATCACTGGCGTGAGTGGATCCGGCAAGAGCACGTTGGCCTTCGACATCCTCTTCAACGAAGGGCAGCGGCGCTACCTCGAAAGCCTGAACGCCTACGCGCGCAGCATCGTGCAGCCGGCGGGCCGGCCCGAGGTGGACGCGGTCTACGGCATTCCGCCTACCGTGGCCATCGAACAGCGCTTGAGCCGCGGCGGGCGCAAGAGCACGGTGGCCACCACCACTGAGGTGTGGCACTTCCTGCGCCTGCTGTGGGTGAAGCTGGGCCTGCAGCACTGTGTGCACGACGGCGCGCCCGTGAAGGCGCAAAGCGCCGAGAGCATCGCGGCGCAGCTGTTGCGTGACCACAAGGGCGAACACGTGGGCCTGCTGGCGCCGCTGGTGGTGAACCGCAAGGGCGTCTACACCGATCTCGCCAAGTGGGCCAAGGCGCGCGGCCACAGCCACCTGCGCGTGGACGGCGAGTTCCTGAGCCTGAGCCCCTTCCCGCGCATCGACCGTTTCAAGGAACACACCATCGAACTGCCGGTGGGCGACCTCATCGTCACGCCTGAGAACGAAGCCGAACTTCGCGAACTGCTGAGCAAGGCGCTGGAGCTGGGCAAGGGCGTGCTGCACCTGCTGCACCCGCTGACGGGCCTGGACGACAGCATGGTCGAAGGCGGCACGCAAGGCCGCGGCATCGGCACGGTGAAGGTGTTCAGCACCAAGCGCGCCTGCCCGGTGTGCGGCACCAGCTACCCCGAGCTGGACCCGCGCATGTTCAGCTACAACAGCAAACACGGCTGGTGCACCGGCTGCGTGGGTACGGGCCTGAAGCTCACGCGTGAGCAGCGCAAGGCCTACGACGACAGCGTTCGCGACGACGACAACAAGGGCCGCGAGCAGAGCTTTCCGAGCGAGGAGCCCGAGGTCGAAGGTGTGGTCGACGAGCCCTGCGGCGATTGCGGCGGCGCGCGCCTCAACAAGGCCTCGCGCGGCGTGACTTTCGAAGAGCGCGCCATCAGCGACATCGCGCGCCTCTCGGTGCACGAGACCCGAGCGTGGATCGAGACCCTGCAGCTCACCGGCCGCGACGCTGACATCGCGCGCGACGTGGTCAGCGAGATCAAGAGCCGCCTCGTCTTCCTGGAAGACGTGGGCCTGGGCTACCTCACGCTGGACCGTGCCGCGCCCACGCTGTCAGGCGGCGAGGCGCAGCGCATCCGCCTGGCGGCGCAGTTGGGTAGCAACCTGCAGGGCGTTTGCTACGTGCTGGACGAGCCCACCATCGGCCTGCACCCGCGCGACAACGGCATCCTGCTGAACGCGCTGGCCAAGCTGGGCAGTGCCGGCAACACGCTGGTGGTGGTGGAGCACGACGAAGACACCATCCGCCGTGCCGAGCACATCATCGACATCGGCCCTGGCGCTGGCAGACGCGGTGGTCATCTGGTGGCCCAGGGCACCGCGGCCGATCTCGCGGCGCAGCCTGATTCGGTTACGGGCCGCCTGCTCGCGCACCCGCTGCAGCACCCGCTGGTGGCGCGCCGCCCCATCGACTGGGAAGCCCCGGCACTGATGCTGCGCGGCGCTACGCTGCACAACCTGCAGCGCGTGGATCTGCGCGTGCCGCTGGGGCGCCTGGTGGCCATCACTGGCGTCAGCGGCAGCGGCAAGAGCACGCTGGCGCGTGATGTGCTGCTGGCCAACGTGCAAAGTGCGCTGACAGGCAACCGCAAGTGGGCCGGCTGCGAGACCCTGGAAGGCTTCCAGCACATCGACCGCGTGCTGGAGGTTGACCAGACGCCCATCGGCAAGACGCCGCGCAGCTGCCCGGCCACCTACATCGGTTTCTGGGACGCCATCCGCAAGCTCTTCACCGAGACGTTGGAAGCCCGCGCGCGCGGCTACGGCACGGCGCGCTTCTCCTTCAACACCGGCGACGGGCGCTGCCCGGGCTGTGAAGGGCAGGGCATGAAGACCATCGAGATGAGCTTCCTGCCCGATGTGAAGGTGCCTTGCGACGTGTGCCACGGCGCGCGTTTCAACCCCGAGACCCTGGCCGTCAGCTGGCGGGGCAAGAGCATCGGCGATGTGCTGCAGATGGAGGTGGACGAAGCCGTCCAGTTCTTCGCCAGCATGCCGTCCATCGCGCACCCGCTGCAGTTGCTGAAGGACGTGGGCCTGGGCTACCTCACGCTGGGCCAGCCCAGCCCCACGCTCAGCGGCGGCGAGGCGCAGCGCATCAAGCTCGTCACCGAACTCAGCAAGGTGCGCGACGACGTCACGCGCCGCGGCCAGAAGCCGCCCAAGACGCTGTACGTGCTGGACGAACCCACCGTGGGCCTGCACATGGCCGACGTGGAGCGCCTGATCCGCGTGCTGCACCGCCTGGTGGAAGGCGGCCACAGCGTGGTGGTGATCGAGCACGACCTCGACGTCATCGCCGAGGCCGACTGGGTGGTGGACCTCGGCCCCGAAGGCGGCACCGGCGGCGGCCGCGTGGTGGTGGCCGGCGCACCCGAGGCCGTGGTGGCCAGCGGCTCGCACACCGGGCGCGCGCTGGCGCCGGTGCTCAGCCGCACGGTCTGAAGCAGGGCTTAGCGCGCCCAGCGCACATGAAAAACGCCGCCCGAGGGCGGCGTTTTCGTGGGTGTTGCGCGCTCAGGCGCGACGGCGACGGCTGGCCACACCGGCCACCAACACCCCCAAGCCGGCCAGCAGCACGCTGGCGGGCTCGGGCACAGCCGAGACGCTCAGGTTGTCGATGCGCACCGTCAGGTTGTCGCTGAGGTTGGCGGTGCGGAAACCGATGGTGTTGAAGGATGTCAGGCCCGACAGGCCGTTGGCTACGGCGTCTGCGCCGCTGAAGCTCTCCATCTCGCTGCCGGTGGGGTTCACCCAGACCGAGAAGCGGTTGTACGAGCTGGCATTGCCGGTCTTCTGCAGCAGGCCGAAAACGGTGTATTCGACGGTGGCGGCGATGGGCGTGGTGAAGCTGCCTTCGGTGCCGGTGGTGCGCGCGAAGATGTCCAGGCCGGTGCTGCAGCCGGTGCCGCAGTTGCCCTTCAGGCCGATGTTGGGCACGTCGGTGTGGTCGCTGGTCGATTCGTTGTCGAACCACAGGCCCAGGAAGTCGTTGTTCTGGGGCGAGCCCGACACCGTGAGCGTGAACTTCACGACCACGTCGCTGCTGGTGAGGGCCAGGCTGCGGTAAGCGGCATTGCTGTTGTTGGCGGTGAAGAGCAGGGCAGCTCCGTTGACGGCAGGTGCGCCACCCCTCGAAGCCCAGGCCGTGGTCCAGCCGGTGCCACCTGTCTGGCCGGCGAGCGCGCCGTTGGCGTAGCCGAAGTTGTCGGAGGCCACGGTCACCAGCCCGGCGTGGGCCGACAGGGTGCAGGCGGCGATGGCGGTGGTGGCAAGGGCTTGGCGGGCAAGGCGGATCGGGTTCATGGCTTCACTCTAGGGATTGACTACCCAGGTTATGCCAAAAGCGTGCCAAGCTCTGGCGATTCTGGCCTGCCAGTCACTTGCGCGTGTTCCCGTGAATATGCCCAGGGTGGCTGTCAAGGCCGCCGACGCGGTCAGCCATGAAAAACGCCGCCCGTGGGCGGCGATATGAGGACTCAGGCGCCGCGCGCTCAGCGCTGCTGCCGGCGCCGCCAAGCCAGCAGACCAGCCAGGCCCAGCGCCATGGTGGCGTAGGTGGCGGGCTCAGGCACGGGTGCAAAGGTGATGTTGTCGACTGCCACGTAATCGAGGTAGTTGCCCGGCCGCACCGCCACGCTGGTGATGCTGGCGGCCGAGAAGCTCAGCGTGAACTGGCCCGTGGCCGTGCCCGACACCGAACCCAGCAGGGTGCTGCCGTTGTAGGCCCAGATCGTGACGTCGGCGAACTCGGTGACGCCCGCGAAGTCGGCGCTGAACGCGGTGATGGGCGTGCTGAAGCTGACCGTGAAGCTTGCATCGCCGTTCTCGGTGAGCCAGCCGCTGTAGCTGCGCAGCACCATGCCACTGACGAGCTCGGGCGTGCCCAGGCCGCCGACATCGGGGCCGTTGCTGTCGGCGATCAGCATGTGCGTGTTGGTGGCCCAGGGTTCGCCGCTGCCCGAGCTGCCCGGCCCGCTGAAGGCGTTGGGCGAGAAAGTGACGCCCAGGCTCGCGTATTGGGTGGACAGCGTGGCACCGGCCACGAGGTCGTTGAAGGTGAGGGTCTCGGCCTGGGCCGAGGCGCCCACCAGGGCCAGCCCGAAGGCAGCCAGGGGCAAACGGATCGAAGGGTGCATGGCCATCTTCCTCATGGCGGCACGTGAAGGCCGCGAGCGGGTCAGCATAGCCCCCGTCGGTGGCCCCGCGCCCGGCCGGCGCCCCCGCAGACATGGGGGCCGGCCCGCGTTCAGGCGGCCGTTCGCGCCGCCGGGCC
>VYLK01000333.1_pt1 | contig 18332 bp, 15 predicted proteins | sample 5114321 | NCBI WGS metagenome assembly VYLK01 (sample SAMN12291792, study PRJNA351875) | freshwater metagenome | isolation source: freshwater lake | place: USA: Michigan, MSU2 Lake | collected 2011-08-16
ACAGCTTTCCTCTTAGGCGCTAATACCCGTACCGATTGAACAAGCCACACCTGTTCCGCCAATCCCGCAATAACCGCCGGGGTTCTTGGCCAGATACTGTTGGTGATAGTCTTCAGCATAATAGAATTCCGGTGCCAGCATCACTTCGGTTGTAATCGGCCCATAGCCCGATTTAGCCAAGGCGGTTGCATACTGGGCGCGCGCGGCTTCGGCAACCTGCAACTCATGTTCATCGCTCACGTAAATGCCAGAACGATATTGGGTGCCAATATCGCCACCTTGCCGCATGCCCTGCGTCGGATCGTGATTTTCGAAAAAGACCTTCAGTAAGCCCTCCAAGGTAATCTCAGCCGGATCATAGACCACCAAAACAACCTCATTATGGCCGGTCATGCCACTGCAGACTTCTTCATAGGTCGGATTAGGCGTGAGGCCAGCGCTATAGCCAACCGCAGAGGCGTAAACGCCGGGCGTTTGCCAAAACTTACGCTCCGCACCCCAGAAGCAACCCAGTCCAAATGTGATGGTTTTTAAATTGTCCGGCCAAGGCCCCTTCAGAGGGCGACCGTTGACAAAGTGATGGGCAGGCACATTTAATGGAGTGGACCTACCCTTCAAAGCTTCGTGAGCCGCTGGGATTTGTAATTTCTTCTGTTTGGAAAATAGCATAGTAGGGTGCTCCGGAGCTTTCCTAGATATAGGTCTAAAGATTGTTTACGCCAGATGCGTCTTTCGGGTTTCGCGTCAGTCTTTAATTAATCACATTCTGCCACACCTACTAGGATGAGTATGACAGCTGAACTTGCCACGCCAAGACTGCTTCCGCGCCGATTAAGGTTGAACAGACCCAAGTTGGAAGTGCATGAAGGCGATTTGGCGCGTGCTGATCTGATCTTATCGCGTGCAACCCATTGTGACCCTCAATCCAATGCAGCTCTTCTCGGTGACAAGCGCCTGCTGTTTTCGCCGTCAGGCCGCAGCTTTTTGAGCTATGCGCCGAAAGGCCGCACGTGGCTGGCCTTTGGTGCACCGGTAGGTCAATCAGAAGAAGCGATAAGTTTGGCACAGCGCTTTATCGCAATGGCTGATAATCGCGGCGCAAAGCCTGCTTTTTATGGCGTGGGCCCTAGCTTTGAACCGATTGCAGAGGCACTGGACTTACAAAAGGTCAAAACGGGCGAGCGTGCCATCTTAGATCTCTCAACCTTCTCGCTAGACGGCAAACAGCGCCAAGTCATTCGCACCCATCGCAATCGTCATATCAAGAACCAGTTTAGCGTCCGCATTGAAGGACCTGGTGCTGTGCGGGCTAATTTGTCCCGCCTGCAGACAATCTCTGACCAGTGGCTGGCGCATCAAGCCGGGGGCGAAAAAGGCTTCGGTCTCGGACGGTTTGATGTGCATTATGTAGATCGCCTGCCGCTGGCGACTGTCCGCGCGGCAGATGGCCATATTGCTGCTTTTGCCTGTCTATGGCCTACCGCCGACAGATCTCGCATTGGGATCGATTTGATGCGCTATGGCGAAGATGCGCCAAATGGTGTGATGGATTATTTGTTTGCGGAGTTGTTCTTGTGGGCGAAGGCACAAAATTATCAAGCCTTTGATCTGAACACTTCTCCGCTAGCTGGCGTGGAGCCCTGCAGCCGTTCGCCCTTTGTCACAAATCTGGCCAAGCTGATGTATGAGCATGGCGAAAAACTGTATAATTTCCAAGGCGTGCGGCGGTTCAAGAACAAATTCCATCCAGAATGGGAAGACGTTTATCTGGCTGCACCAAAAGGAGTTTCCCACTTTGTCGCCTTGGCGCGGGCCACTTTGTTGATTAACCGCCCGCTCTAAGAGCCTAAACCCAGCGCGGCAAAATACCTGCTCGACATCGCAAAAAGCCTCGTTAGAGTAATCGGATGCGTACGCTCCTCTTTGCCCTTTTGTCGTTTGCGACCTTGCTGGTCGCCCCTCTTTCCGTTGTCGCTAAGCCTGCTCAGCCTGAAATAGGCAAAGGGTGGCAGGAAGTCGTCGTCCATGTGGCCGATCCTGCGCCTTGGGTGGCGTTTTTTATCGAAGATGCTGGGTGGAAAGTGGCGTCTCGCGGTCGCATTGATCCCATAATCCTGAAGTCTTGGAATCTCGCGCCGACCGTTACGGGCAGTGAAGTTCTTTTGGTCAACGCGGGTGATGCTAAAGGCTGGATCCGCCTCGTAACCCTAAAGGGAATTGCCTCTGAACCGATCCGCCCAGCGGCACAGGCTTGGGACCCCGGCGGCTGGTTCTCGCTGATGACACGATCGCGCGATGCTACCAAGGTTTATGATAAGGCCATCGCGCGGGGTTGGACGGCCTATAATAGCCCACAGGAGTTTAGTTTTGGCGGCGTGAAACTGCGCAATGTCGTGATCCGAGGGCCAGACGGCGTCAATGTTTCAATCTATGAGCGGTTGGTGCCAAAGCTAGAAGGCTGGGAGACCACCAAGGGCATTAGCCGGGTGTTCAATGTCATGACCATGGTCAAGGATTTCGAAGCCGAACGCGCCTTCTTCCAAGAGGGCCTAGGTTTTGGCGCTTGGTTCATCGGCAATTATGAAGACACAACCCAAGTTGCCACGAACTTCGGGCTGCCTGTCAATTTGTCGACCCAAATCCCGCGTCGGTCCGGGATTTTATGGGAGAGTCAGAGTGAAGATGGCCGGGTTGAACTGATGCGCTTTGTTGGCCTTGAAGGCGTTGACCACGCCGCGCGGGCCAGCTTTACTAATCGCGGCATCGTGTCCCTCAGACTGCCTGTAGCAAACCTGGATGCTTGGGTCAGCAACGTGAAATCCAAGAATATTCAGGTCAATCAAGCTGAGGGGCCCACCCGGCTTGCGCCCTATGGGCGGGTAAAATTGGCGTGGGTGCAATCCCCCAATGGCGGGATTGTCGAAGCCTTTGAAGTTTTACCTTAAACTGGCCCGGTAAGGTCAGGCGGTCCAAAGGCGGTAACCAATTTGGCGAAGGCCGCTTGACGCATATCGGCCATGCTGGCCCCAGCCTGCTTTTGCGCAAGACGTTCAGTAGTGAGGGTTTCCAGCATCTCTGCCCAGGCCTCTGGGAAAGTTGCGGTCAAGCGTTCGCGGACATAAGAGGCAGCCGCTGGGCTGCCGCCGCCCGTTCCCGCACTCAAGACCAGTCGTCCCCGGCGAACAATGGCAGGGGTATGGAAGTCACAAAGGGGGAGAACATCTTCTGTGTTAAGGAGGACTTTGGCCGCCCGTGCCGCCGCGCCCAAAAGCTCTGCTTCGATAGGTTCTAGATCCGCGACCCACATTACTTGCAAGCCCGCTAGATCATCCAAATTTGGCAGGCGTCCAATAAGCTCTGGGCCAGCCGCTGCTGCTAGCTCTGGCTCTGGTCTATCGGAAAAAATTGCGGGTGTAGCCCCTAAACCCTGCAACCAGCCTAGGCGACGAAGGGTCAGTGTGCCCCGTCCGACTAAGCCGATCCGGGTCTGCGCTGGGTCTAAATGAATCGGAATCATGCTGTCACCTAAATCGTTTGCAGCACTATTTAGGCGGCTTTGCGTTGAGAATGAACCCCAAGGCGCTTTCGCTCTGTTACTAGGACCTTATGTCGCGCCAGTTGCGGCTGCGATCGCTCGACGAGGCCCAAAAATTGGAGCAAACAGAGCTTTCACAATTTCTTGAACGAGGATTGAGGCCCGATGGCACGCTTGCATGGACATACCGAACGCCACGCCTTTGCGCGGATTGGCTGGCTTCGTGCCGCGGTGCTGGGTGCCAATGACGGCATTGTATCCACCGCCAGCTTGATTGTGGGCGTCGCCGCGGCGGCAGCAACCAGGGACTCGATCTTGCTGACCGGCGCGGCAGGACTTGTAGCCGGTGCCATGTCGATGGCGGCAGGCGAATATGTCTCTGTTAGCTCCCAAGCCGATAGCGAGGCCGCCGACATCTCCAAAGAGCGGCAGGAGCTGATTGATACGCCCGACCATGAACTTGCAGAACTGACCGCGATCTATGTCGCCCGCGGCTTGGAAAAGGAACTCGCCCATCAGGTCGCCGTCCAAATGACAGCCCATGATGCGTTGGCCGCTCATACCCGGGACGAGTTGGGCATTAGCGAGCATACCACCGCCAAGCCTATTCAAGCCGCCCTGACGTCTGCCGCCACGTTCAGCATCGGGGCGGCCCTGCCTTTGGCGACCGTGATCCTCGTTCCATCGTCGATTATCATTCCAACTGTATCGATAGGCGCATTGCTGTTCCTCGGCGTGCTAGGCGGGCTGGGTGCCACAACCGGGGGAGCGAAGCCGTTACCGGCGGTCTTACGTGTGACTTTCTGGGGCGCTTTGGCGATGGGCTTAACGGCGAGCATTGGCCATTTGATCGGCGCTGCGATTTAGAGCCCCGAAAGACTTCTCAAAGACTTCAACAGGATGCCTTCTAAAAATTAGTGCGCATCATGTGTGTCATTTTAGCAATGGTGGCGAAGAAACGCGCATGCACTGCGGTCACAATACCACAGAATGACCTCCCGCAGACAGCCCAAGGCCCGCAGTCGCGGTTCATGCGCTTGCGCGGTTGCGCAACACGAGATTAGTATATCCTTTCTGATGGGGGCATCGGCAGGTTTGGCGCATCAGTCTTAGCCGCGGTACCCTCACGTTTTGATGTTCTCGCGTTGAGCTTTAGGAGAGTACGCCATGAAACTTCGCAATTGGGCACAAGTGGGTTTGATGACCTGCTTGGCAGGTCCGGCCTTCGCACAGACCGCTGCAACCACGCCGGCAGCAGAGGCCAAACCGGTCGAAACCATTATCGTGACCGGATCGAGTATCCGCCGTCAGGTAGAGACTAGCGCCCTGCCCTTGCAAATTGTCAGTCGTGAAGACTTGAAGCGCGAAGGCATTTCCAGCCCTGAGCAATTGATCGCCTATTTGACGGCAAACGTTGCAGGGATCGACAACCTTGCTTCGAACGCCGACGTGACAGAAAACCGGGGTGCGCGCGGTGGTTCCTTTGCCAACTTGCGGGGCCAAGGCTCTGCCGGCACCTTGATCTTGCTGAATGGCCGCCGTGTTGCAGCCCACGGGATCAATGGTGGCGCGGTTGATATCAACCAATTGCCGATTACCGCTATGCAGCGCATCGACGTCTTGAAAGATGGCGCATCGGCGATTTATGGTACCGATGCCATCGGTGGCGTGATCAATTTCATCACCCGAACAGACTATCAGGGCATGAACGCCCGCGTGTTCACTGACGTGACCGAACAAGGTGGTGGTAACATCTATCAAGCCTCCTTGCTGGGCGGCTATGGCGATTTGGCAAGCCAAAATTTCAACATCATGGCGACGGTAAGCTATCGCAAAAATGAAGAATTGTTGGCAACGCAACGAGATTTTGTCGATGGGTTCCAAACCAATCGTGGCCTTTCAAATGATACACGCGGCACGCCATTCGGCACCATCTTCCCGCTGAACACCACGTCAACCGCGCCCTTTACACCAAATGGCACCCTGTTTGGCACGACAACCAACGCACCCTTTGTGCCTGGTTCGACCACCTTGCGCTTGGTTGGCGGCGTAAACCCGCTGGCTTTGCCAGGCGGGCTTGGCTGTTCGGCCATCAAAGACATGGAAGATTATGCCGAGCAATTGTGGATTTCGGCCAGCACATCAGCGACGGCGAGTTTGGCGTGCGCTTGGGATACCGGCAATCAAGCAAGTATCCAGCAGGAACAAGAAACCACCAATGCCCTCGTGCGTGGTGTATTCCGGCTCGGCGAACATGAATTTGTTGGCGAATTTACCGCCTCGGACGCAACAGCGGATAACCGCTTCTCGCACATCCAGTTGATCCCTAATGCTACCGCCATTACGGGAGCCGATTCAACGTCCCTGAATTTTGCTTATTTCCGGGTCCCGGGCGTCAACGAAGCGGTCTATGATCGAATTGCCAATGCGCTTGTGGCCGCGTTTCCAACAGACACGGCCTTGGCTGGGCGGCGAGCTCTGAACCTGCCGATTGCCATGCGCTGGCGCTGTATTGAATGCGGACGCCGCGAAATCAGCACCAACACCAAAACCAGCCGCTTCTTCTTTGGTGCGGACGGCCCATTGCCATTCGGCGATTGGAATTATCGTTTTGGTGCTTCCCAAGCGACCAGCGAATCGGAATCCACACTTGGCACGGGCTATTATTACCGTAATGCCTTCTCGGTGAACGGGGTTCAAAGAAACAACGGCATTGTGAACGTCTTCAACTCTGGCGTCCTCAACCCATTCTTATTGCCCGGCCAAGAGCAATCGGCAGCCGCTTTGGCCGCGCTTGAAACCGCTTCTGCCCGTGGCGTGACCTTATTTGGCGGTAAGTTCACCGTCACCCAGTTTGACGGCTCTATGTCGGGTCCGCTCTTTGATCTGCCGGGCGGCAAGGCCTATGCGGCAATCGGGGTTGATTTCCGCACGGAGGAGTATGCGTTTAATGGCGACCAACGCGTCGCGGCAGAGCGTTCAAACATTCTCGGTGCTCCGTTTGACCAAGCCAACGTATTGAGCGGCGTCAGCCGTGATGTGAAGGCCGTTTTTGCCGAAATGGTTTTCCCGGTTTTGGACAATTTGGAATTCACCATTGCCGGTCGTGTCGACGAATATGACGGATTTGGCCGCACCACCAATCCAAAATACTCCCTCAAATATCAGCCAATGGACATGCTATTGTTCCGTGGCTCATACAGCACCGGTTTCCGAGTGCCTTCGTTCAACCAGATCTATAACGGCGTGACAGCAGTTGATTTGGCGCTAGGTGCGGCTGTGGTTGATCCAAAGACCTGCCCGACCTTGGTTGTTTCAACAATCGCGGGCTGTGGTAATATTCTTGATCTTGGCCCAGTGCGGGAACTTACCGGCGGCAATTTGCAATTGGGGCCCGAAGAAGCCGAGAACGCAACCTTTGGATTTGTGTTGAAGCTAGCCCAGAATGCGACGGTATCGGTTGACTGGTGGCGCATTGAGCGGACCGGCACCATCGCCTCGCTCAGCCGCACGCAGCTGATGCAAAATTACGTCGACTTTGAGGACAAGTTCCAACGCGATCCAGTCTCGGGCCGGATTGTTGCGATTGACCGCCGGATTCTCAATGCTGGCGGCAATTTGATGGAAGGCCTTGAGATCGGGCTCCGTAACAATGGTGAGTTCATGGGCACCAAGTGGAGCGCCGGCCTAGACGGAACGCACATTTTGAACCGTCAGTCCAAGCTGCTGCCCTCGGCCAACTATGGGCCAAACGAAGTGGATAAATGGACGCGTTTTCAAGATCTAACTTTGTCTTGGCGGCACAATGCTTATCTGACCCTGACACGCGGCGACTGGAGTGCGACCCTGTCGCAAGCCTATCGACCCAGCTACCTCGATAATGCGAATTATCTGGGCATTGCCTCTGGCGTCGTCATTCCATCCGATTATCAACAGCGGGTTGAAAGCTACACCACCTACAATACGACGGTGACCTATCGCGGCATCAAGAACATGGTGATCACCGGCGGGATCAAAAACCTTCTCAACACCGATCCCCCGTTCACACTGGGATATGATTCTGACCTAGGGAGCGGCAGTTCGTGGGAGCCGCGCTTGGCCGATCCTCGTGGTCGGGCCTTCACCCTGAACTTGGAGTACGAATTCTAAATCCAAGTTAGGACATCGCACAAACGAAAACGGGGCCCAAAGGCCCCGTTTTTTATTGATGGATCAGCTACCCGAAAGCCCAATGCCGTTTTAGCGGCTGCCGACTGAGTTACCAATCGAGTTGAAGCGGGTGCCCATATTGGTACCCAAACGGGTCAATGAGGAGATCAGCACAACAGCGATCAAGGCTGCGATCAGGCCATATTCAATGGCAGTCGCTCCAGATTCGCCCTTACGAAACTTTTGCAAAAACTTTTTCAACGGTCTCTTCCTTCTGACATGCGCGCACGAGATGGCATCTACTAAGCGAGTTACCTTTCTCTGCATTGTCTCAGATACAACATAGGAATAAACAGTAGGTAAAATCAGTTGTTCAGAATTTATCTACTGGAGATCCTATCTACAAGGAAATCTGAAATCGCGACTTTATTCCACATTAGAAAAAATTGCTTTCAAGAAAACATTTCGAATAAATACTCAAACTGGCACAGCGATATTTTTTCCACCAAAAACTGATTGCCAATTCTCTATCTCGCTTACAACGACATCATCTGTCGCATGCACTAACTCAGCCACTTGGGCATAAGAGATTAACTGCTCAGGCCCGGCGAGCAGGATGGCACCTCGTTCGGCAATCACATCAAGCTTTTCCGCCGTGACTTCAGAGATTGCCGAGAAGCGCTCAAAATCACCAAAATAGCGGATGGAAGCGATAGCTCCGCCAAAGGTGGGCAAGAAGACGCCTAGGAAGGTAAAAAGTTTTGAGAAATGGCTCGCGACTTCTTTCGAGATCAGATGGGTCGTGCCGGCGAATTTTAGCCCTAAATAGAGCGACACCGAAAGGACTGCGAGGGCAAATAAGGCCTCAGACAATTGATCTAATCGGTGATGCGTCTTGTGCAGACGCTTGGCCTTTTGTCGATGATATGTGCTTTGCGCTGCGGCGTGGCGCAGGACAAGATCACAAAGCGCGGTCTGCAGGTAGGTGGACGTGATTGTCACTTGAGGAAGACCGACATCCCGTAGGCCGTGGCGAGCATACCATTCGGGCCAGGATGTTTGCGTGCCACGCGGCCATCGACCAGCAGGCCGCGCGACCCCAAGTGTCAAAAGGATTGTGGCGTGACGCAGATATTCCGCCACGCGGCGCGTCTCAAACCAACGACGGTGCCAACGCCGCTTTTGACCAATCCATGTGATAGCCAAGATTCCGGCAAGAAGGACCAATTCAAACCCCGCAAAAATCCACTTCTGCTCACTCGAGGCCATGGGCAAGTAAGCAATACCGCCGACCACCGCGAAAGCACCGAACAGAAAGTTTAGAACCATGCCGCCACGATAGGCATCAGACAAATGCGACGAGATGCCATCTGCCCAGACGAAGCGTTTGAGAATGTCTACCGAAATTTTCTCCACGAAATCGGGGTCTTGCTGCACTAGGTTCCGCGCAGCCTCAATCTGCGCTTGGCTATTGCCTGTGGGTGCAGCCTCGGGACTTTCATAGCTTATGCTGAGGTTGCGAAACCGATCAGCAAAGCGTTCTGAACCAAAGAGAGCCTCCACCCGACGATAGCCATGCCACCAGAATTGGCTCTTTGGTCGCCATTTTTCGGCCTCGAGCGCCTTTAAGCCCTCTTCATGATCGCCCTTATGGGCTTTTGCTTTGCCAGGCGTTGGGCGTAAGACGGACTCCACCAGCTTGCGTAAATCTTCTTGCGGTTCGGTTCCCTCGCCCTTTACGTGCGGCAGTGTGGCCAAGTGCTCCGGGACACTTAAGATGCGCCAACTTCGAGGGTTGCGCGCATCAATCCAAAGCACGGGGGTTCCCATCGACAAGGCAAGCGCAATCGTGTGGCCCGTCCCGCCAACAAAGCTGGTGCTGGCCCCATCCCAAACACCGACGACAAGATCCGATTGCTCGATCATCACTTGGGCAGCCAAAGCCACACGTTCGGAAGCCGCAAAGGAATAGGCTTGGGCCGCATTAACGTCCCCAGGAGCGGCAAGTTTAGCAAGATAGAGGTGCTCTATCAGCGCATCTCGGTCGGCGAGCTCAAATAAACGGGCGGAATCGACTAATTCGTCGATCACAGCCGCCCGGGCTTTGGTTGGCAAAGAACAAGTCCCCGCCCCCGACAATAAGAAGCGCGCTTCGCCCGCATCAAACGGATGCGCATTGATCGCAGTGTTTAATTTACGCCCGAACGGCAAAGGCGCGACTAATTCCCAAGCGCGGTCCTTGGCTTGGCGTGCCGCGATTTGATCAAGACCATCTACCAAGAGGGAGTGGATGCGGGTTGCGGCCACTGTCGCCTTAGGTTCGGCGGCCCGCTCTTGTGCCACCGCAGCATCTAACAAGTCGAACACTTGTTCCAAAGCCACTTCGATTAAGGCCCGATTGACCGAAAAAGCTGGGTTGGCCTCACGATGGCCTGTGACACCTAAGCAGAGGCGGATCGCAGGGGCGGTAGGAACTGAAAACGATAACGGCTTAGCCATTGAAGATAGCTATCCCTAGCATAATCGACATAAGAATTTCATGGGCTTTAGGGCCTGCGAGGCGGCAATCTCCCCCATTAGAAATGTTCATCCTCGCCCCGTCGACGTCCAACTTGCATTTAGATTCGTGGTTCCAGCGTTACAGGAGCCACACGATAACGTCGAGAGTCTATTCGGAGGCTATTTGGGTCTTTCACATCTTGATTTTCCGCCATGAGCGTCGATAGTCGAGAGCCTGATTTTACACGATGAGTTTTTAGCATGCCCAATCGAGCCTCTGATACTTTTAAGCAGCTTGCGCGTCTTGCCTTCTTGGTGACAGTTGGTGTCGGGTCAGCCGCCACAGCGCAAGACATGGATCCAACAACCTCTCCAGCAGCAGCGGAAGCCGTATTGGGCGGGGCGGATCAGGATTATGAGGTTGAGCCGTTTGAGCGGCTCGAAATTTTCGACGGTTGTGTCTTGAACCTCGATGGCAGTAATAAGTATTGCACCTACAAAGGGATTGGCGGCTTCCTACTGAACAAGGATGACGCTCGTTGGCAGGCCCAAATTTCAAGAAATGTTCCAGCCTCTGAGTATCCAGCCGCAGTCCGTCAAAAATTTCCCTTATGGGAGCTCAATCATGTCTGCGGTGGGTCTCTGATTGCACCGAATTGGATTCTGACGGCGGCGCATTGCATCAAGCAGGACGATGTGGACCGCTACGGCCTGACGGTCCGTTTAGGCGTAGGTGATTTATCAAAATCAGAAGGGGTTGCCTTCAAAATTGATCGCGTGATCGTTCATGAAGATTACAATACCAAAACAAAACTCAATGATATCGCGCTCTTGCATTATGTCGACGATCGGACCGACCGTAAGCCGCTAAAGGAACTGGGCATCGAGCCCATCTTTCTCCACGGGGACTTGGGCGAAGGGCCTCGGCTTACGCCAGAACATCGATTGATTACCATGGGATGGGGCCTGACTTCAGTCGGTCCTGACGGTCGCAATTCAAGGAATCTTTTGGGGTTCAATCTTAACCGCATGCCCAATCCGTTTTGTGCCCAAGCCCTCAAAGCGTCGGACAAGATAAATGAAACGGTGATTTGCGCGATTGGGCCGGGTATTGATGCATGCCGTGGAGATAGTGGTGGCCCACTTAATGCTGCAGTTTACCATCTCAGCTCTGGGCGCGCGGTTGCTGTCCAAGTCGGAATTGTGAGTTGGGGAATTGGTTGCGCTGTCCCCGGCAATCCCGGAGTCTACACACGCGTTTCTCGGCATCTAGGCTGGATCCGCCGGGCGATGGCAGCACCTAGCGATGTGAGTGTGCTACGCTAAACGGCTAACGGTCAGATACAGAAAGGGCGGGCACCCGCATCGCTGCACTGGCACCCGCCCGCTGGAGCTTTAAATCGGAGTGAGCCCTATTTCGGTGCATCCGGAGCAGCTGGTGCCCGACGATCTGGGTTGGCACGTTCTTCTTCAGTTGGCGGTGCTTCCGCAGGAGCCGCAGCATCCACCGCATTCATGCTCTCTTCTGGCATGGCAGCGGCTGCATCGGTGGCATTCGTGGCGGCATCTGCGGCAGCATCAGCTGCCGGTGCAACTTCATTAGAAACGGCTGCATCAGCAGCAGGCTCGGCGGGCTTTGGCTGACTACAGCCTGCGACGGTAATGCCTGCAACAGCAGCGAGTGCGATGAGTTTCAATTTCAACATGTCAGACCCTCCCAAAAAGTTTAGTCCTTCAGCTTAAGCTGACCTGCGAGGGTTTAGCAATTAGAAAAATGGCCACTGAGGACGATTAGGCGCGTCAATTGCGCTGAATTGTCCGATTCAGGTTGCGGTGGGGTCAAATTAAGCAAATACTGGCGTATTCTGGCCTTTCCAAAGTTCGTAAAGGTGGAACATTTGGAGCAAATGCCATGACCATTCGTGCCGCGGATTTAAAGAGCCAAGATTGGCCTAAGCAAGGGCTAGCTCGAGTACTTATGGTCCTGATGGTCGTGACCACTCCCCTGTCTGCAACCGCGCAAAGCGCACCAGAGCCAGAGCCTGGCGCAGGTGTTTTTGGCGGCGCAGATATGGAGGGCGAACCCGCCCAGGACGGCATGGAACAGGGCTTACCTCCTTGCCTAGCGGGTCAGACAGGCCTGCAACCTTGCCAAGAGACAATCATCGGTGGCCAGAATGTTGGTCCGGGTGAAGCACCTTGGCAGGTTCAGATTTTCCGGGCCTATGACCTGAAAGCTGGGACAAACCCGCATCAAGACTGGAAGGATCATGTCTTATGTGGCGGTTCCTATATCGGCAATAACTGGGTTTTGACGGCTGCGCATTGCTTCGACGACGCAAATTTCAAATTGAGCGACTATCGCGTGCGACTTGGCGCGCGCGATCTCAGCAAGGATGAGGGTGTGAGCTTTCGGATTAATCAGGCTGTACGCCATTCGGGGTATAATTCATCCCTAAAACTCAATGACATCGCCCTGTTGCACTTTGTCGATGAACGACTTTTGAAGTGGGACATCGGCCGTTATGGTGTTAAAGCCATCGCATTGCATGGCGATGTCCCATCAGGCCCATCCTTAACGCCCAATCACCTGTTTATGGTTACCGGTTGGGGCCTCACTTCCTATCAGGACAAGGATAGCTTCTCGCCCATTCTGCAAAAAGTCCACTTGCAACGTATGCCGACTAAAGCCTGCGCGGATAAATTAGAGAAGCCGGACCAGATCAACGCGACTGTCTTGTGCGCGCGCGAGCCAGATAGCCAGATGCTCAATGATCGTCCCGGCCAGGAAAGCCAAGACGCCTGTCAAGCCGATAGCGGGGGCCCAATGACCATCACCAGTCCGCAAGGCACGCCGATTCAAGTTGGTATCGTTAGCTGGGGAAGAGGGTGCGGCTATCGTGGCTTTCCGGGCGTCTATACGCGCGTGGCTATGCATATTGAGTGGATCAGGTCGGCCAAGCGCTTGCCGGCCACGCGTCGTTCCTACCCCTAGCTACTTTAAACAAATCCAATGACTTCGACTAAGCGCTGATAGGCTGCATTGCCCTTGAGCTTGTCCAAGAGTGGGTCTGTGAACAGGTTTGCGAGGCCCGCATCTTTAACCTGGTAAGCGCGCTCTAGCTGCGTCACGGCACGATCCAGCTCACCCCACATCGCATAGACTTGCGCCTGCTGATACAGACCAGAATCTCCCGCTTCGCGGATCAGCTTATCAAGATTGACTTGCGCAGCGGCTTTCTGGCCTGCCAAATGGTCTAGGATCGCAAGACCTGGCAACGCAAAGACCCGATTTGGCTCCGCCTCATATGCCTGTCGCGCCTCAGCCAGCCGATCCATAAGCATGAGCGCCGTACCACGAAAACTATGCGCGACACTCATTTTTGGGTTCATACTCAACGCGCGTTCAAAGAATGGCAAGGCTTCTGCGTAACGACGAGCCAATAACGCGATTGTGCCGGAAGAGCGGAACACGGTTGGGTTAAGTGGATCCAAAGTGGTCGCCCGTGCGATTGATTCCGCTGCCTCATCAACACGGCCGGTTCGGGCACAGAAGACGGCAAATCCGGTCAGAACGTCGCCGTCGCCTCGGCCATATTTTATCGATTGCGCAAAAACAGGCTTTGCCGCTTTAACATCGAGCCCAACATTGAACAGGCTGAATCCTAAAGCTGAGTGTCCGTCCGCAAAGTCGGGGGCGAGAGCGACGGCCTTCCGACCCGCTGCAATCGCATCCAAGCGCATCTTTTCTGCAGCATTGGGGGTCATCGACTGGCCATAGAGCACAGCGAGTGTGCGGGAGCGCCACGCATGGGCGGCTGCATAATTAGGGTCTAGGGTAATGGCCGCCTCAAACTGTGCCAAAGCGTCGAGATCAGTTTGACCACCAAGCGCGGATTCAAACAGAGCCCGGCCCTTCAGCTTATGCTCAAACGCGGCAACATTCTGCGTCCCGCCGGAGCTGGTGCCAGACGCTTTCGCGGTTGGGCCCTTTTCAGACGCCTGCTGGGCGACCCGGTCGACCAAGGCAGCTGTGACCGCGGCTGCAATCTCGCTTTGTACGGCAAATACATTGTCGATTGGGCGCTCAAATGGTAGAGTCCAATGGCTAAAACCGGTTTCTCCATTAATCAATTCTACATTTACGCGGACGAGCGAGCCGGCCTTGCGCGCGTCGCCATCGAGCAGATAGACGACGCCCAATTTGCTTGCCATCTCCTGGGCCGTTTGGGCGCGTTCTTTAAAGGCTAAAGACGAGGTTTGGGCAGCAACTTGCAAGGCTGAATTGCGCGCAAGTTCCGCACGCACTTCTGCTGAGAGCCCATCTGCGAAATAGTCTTGCTCGGGATCTCCACTGAGATTGCGGAAGGGCAATACCGCGACACGATTATCGAGTGCGTCCTGTTGGTCTTGGCGGTTCAACCACCAAGTGACGCCGGTGCCAGCGAAGACGACGCCCGCAGCGCCAGTGCCGATCAAGGTGCGGCGGCTGAGGCCCTGCTTGGACTTTGCAGCCAAATAGACTTCCTGGATGCTGGGCTCATCTTTTGGTGGGCTAAGCGGGTTGCCTTGCACCGGATGTGAGCGTTGCGCCAAATGCTGTCGCACATCCGCCAAGAATGCTCGCCAAGCTGGATCGGCACGATCACCCGCCCAGTGACCGAGCTCAGCCGTTTGGGTTAGCTCAAACATTATCGGCCGATCACAGGCCTCAATCATGGCCGGAACAAGGGTCTTTTGCCGATTTGCAATTGTCGCTTCTGCGCGCACCCACCGAGAAGCGACTGACTTCTTAGACCATAAAACCACGACAGCACCGGCTTCTCGGAGAGCCTTCTCGGTTACTTCGTCATAGGCTTCGCCCGCGCGCAGCGTTGTATCCCACCAAACATCAAAACCTTCACTCGCAAACGCGTCGGCAAAGAGCCGTGCTTTGGCTTGGTCCTCTCGGTTATAGGATAGGAAGATGTCCGGCACCTACAGTCCCCATGTTTCAACCCCTGCTTGTACAGAAAGCGGAGCGGGACGTCGAGGCCTCTGGCCAAAGAGGGAAGCAAGCCACTCAGGGTCTAGGCACGCACCAAGTCAGACGCAGCGTGGAAAGCCGCCTCATCCAAGCCAAGCGCTGAAAGAGCTGCGGTCAGAATGCCCAAGCTATCGAGCCCGGCTTCTGCAATCATGGCGTTCGGGCTGGCCTGATCTTGGAACCTGTCAGGCAGCGTCAATGTGCGAATGCGCAAGCCTTTGTCCAAAGCCCCTTCTTTTGCCAAGAAGTGAAGCACGAACGCGCCGAAGCCACCCACAGCACCTTCTTCGATCGTCAACAGAACTTCATGTTCCCGCGCGAGACGACGAACCAAGTCTTTATCAATCGGCTTAGCAAAACGTGCATCTGCGACGGTGGTCGACAGGCCCATCGCGTTGAGGCGATCTGCCGCCCGCAACGTGTCACCAAGCCTGGCCCCGAAGGACAGAAGCGCGACCTTCGTGCCCTCGCGCAAGATGCGACCTTTGCCAATTTCTAAAGGCGCAGGGTCTGCCGGCATAGCCAAACCCAATGCCTCACCCCGGGGATAGCGTACCCCACTAGGCCCTTCGTCATAGGCAGCGCACGTTGCAACCATGCGAGCCAGCTCAACTTCATCCGCAGCCCCCATTAGCACAAAGCCGGGAAGCGCCCCCAGAAAGCCAATGTCAAACGAACCAGCATGGGTTGCCCCATCTGCCCCGACAAGGCCGGCGCGGTCGATAGCAAAGCGCACGGGAAGTTTCTGAATCGCCACGTCATGAACGACTTGATCATAACCGCGTTGCAGGAATGTAGAATAGATTGCGGCAAAGGGCTTCATACCGTCAGCCGCAAGGCCTGCCGCAAAGGTAACGGCGTGCTGCTCGGCAATCCCAACGTCAAACATGCGATCAGGGAATGCGGCTTCAAACACGTCTAGGCCCGTGCCTGTGGGCATGGCAGCCGTAATGGCTACGACGCGAGAATCTTTGCGCGCTTCATGCACCAAGGAATCGCCAAACACCTTGGTATAGGTTGGCGGACCCGCTGGGGCCTTTTGTTGTTCGCCAGTGATGACGTTGAATTTCGAAACGCCGTGGTACTTATCAGCCGCACTTTCAGCCGGGGCATAGCCCTTGCCCTTTTGGGTGCGGACGTGAACCAACACGGGTTTATGGTCGATCTCGCTCGCATTGCGCAGGATCGGCACTAAGGTATCGAGGTCGTGACCATCAACCACGCCAATATAGTGGAAGCCAAGCTCTTCAAAGAAGGTGCCGCCTTGGACCATACCGCGAGCATATTCATCTGCTTTGCGAGCGGCGTCTGCCAAAGGTAGAGGCCAGACTTCAATCATTTTTTTGGCGGCTTTGCGGAGCGATAGGAACGACCGTCCCGATAGTAGGCGCGCAAAATAATTGCTCATTGCCCCAACGGGCGGCGCGATCGACATGTCGTTGTCGTTCAAGATAACAATCAGCCGCTTGGTCGAAGAAGCGGCGATATTCATCGCCTCATAAGCCATACCGGCCGTCATGGAGCCATCGCCGATCACGGCGATGACATGGTTGTTCTCGCCCTTCGAATCGCGCGCGACACAGAATCCAAGCGCCGCAGAGATCGAAGTCGCAGCATGGGCTGCGCCAAACGGGTCGTAAACACTTTCAGAACGCTTGGTAAAACCAGATAAGCCATTGGCTTGACGCAAGGTACGAATGCGATCGCGACGGCCTGTGAGGATTTTGTGCGGATAGGCCTGATGGCCCACATCCCAGATCACAATATCGTCCGGAGTGTCAAAAACGTGGTGTAGCGCAACAGTGAGCTCGACGACGCCCAAGCCAGCGCCAAGGTGACCACCGGTGACGGACACAGCATCAATCATGGTGTCGCGAACTTCGCCAGCCAATTGCGTGAGCTGCTCTCGCTCGAGAAACCGCATGTCTGCCGGGGTGTGGATCCTATCCAAGAGCGGTGTTTCGCGCATGGCCTGCTTCCTTCTAAGGCGAGAATTGCGTTTTAGGATGGTGCAAGGGCAACCAGCTTTTTTGGAGCCAACATCTGGGCGCAGAGTGGAACTGGCCTAGAGGTAGGGGGCAATTGGGGCCAATGCACCGGCATTGACCCCAATCAAAAGAGTTCAGTTAGCGAGGTGGGGCGTAATTGTGGACTTCAGCCCAGCCATACCAGTCGGTGACGACGGGCCCGGTCAACAAGATGCCAATGCCGCCGGTAAGGGTGGTCAGAACGGCAAACCACCAAGCCCAGCGGTGGATGGATTCCATCGAGGCATTGAAGCCCATGGTCCAGCGCCAGAACAATGCAGCCCGTTCAGAAGCCGTACCGCGATCGGTAATCTGCTCAATCTCACGCTCACCGCCATAGCGGCTGACGGCAAGAATGGTCGCACCGTGCATCGCAAACAAGAGAGCCGACCCGTAGAGGAAGACGATCGAGAGACAATGGAACGGATTGTAGAACAGGTTCCCATAGGTGATTGAGAACGCCCCGGTCCAATCCAAGTGGGAGAAAATCCCATATGGAACTGCTTCACTCCAGCTGCCCATGAGCATCGGACGAAGGAAGCCCAATACGAGGAACAACCAGATCGCGGAGGCAAAAGCCCAGGCAACATGGGTGCCCAGACCGAGCGCCCGAGCACGATTATACGTGCGCACCCACCACAACACCACCGATAGCGTGAAGAAGAAGCCGGTAATTACGAACCAGCCCCCTTGATCAAGCGGTGGCATAATATTGAAGCCTTGTTCCGGTGGCGGTGGGTTCAAAGAAAGCCACGGCAATTGGCGGATGAACTCCACGATGTTGTAATCGACCGAGGCAAACATATTCATGCCGATGATGAATAAGGCAAGGAAGCCAAAGCTTAGCGATGCCGTACCTGTCCAGCCTAAGTAGATTGGCCCCAATTGGGCATTGCCGATCTTGCCTAGCAAGCGCGAGATGCCAATAAAGCCTTCGCCGTCACGCTCCAAACTGCCTTTAGGCAAAGGAACGCCAAGTTCCGCAGGTCCTCGGACCTGGACTTGTGTAAAGATGTTTTGATAGCCAGCCATTTTGCGTGCTCCTGCCTATTAGCCCCAAATTGGGAGTTTAAGCCACATGTCCCACCACTCGGGC
>VYLK01000452.1_pt1 | contig 18250 bp, 20 predicted proteins | sample 5114321 | NCBI WGS metagenome assembly VYLK01 (sample SAMN12291792, study PRJNA351875) | freshwater metagenome | isolation source: freshwater lake | place: USA: Michigan, MSU2 Lake | collected 2011-08-16
TCGACCAGGCCCTGGCCGCGCTGTACGAAGCCGATGGCAGCGGCGGCCTGGGGCCTGACCGGCGCGGCGGGCGCGGCGCCTCGCGCCCGGGCGTGGCGCGCTGGCTGGGCGACATCCGCCGCTACTTCCCTTCGCAGGTGGTGCAGGTGATGCAGCGCGACGCGCTGGAGCGCCTGAACCTGCGCGACATGCTGCTGCAGCCCGAGATGCTGCAGGCCGCGCAGCCCGACGTGCACCTGGTGGCGCAGCTGGTGGCGCTGAGCAGCGTGATCCCCGCGAAGACGCGCGACACTGCGCGCGCCGTGGTGCGGCGTGTGGTCGACGAACTGATGCAACGGCTGGACGAGCCCTTGCGCAGTGCCGTGACGGGCGCGCTCGACCGCAGCCAGCGCAACCGCCGCCCGCGCCATGCCGAGATCGACTGGCACCGCACCATCCGCGCCAACCTGCGCCACTGGCAGCCCGAGTACCTCACCGTGGTGCCGCAGGTGCTGCACGGCTACGGCCGCAAGGCACGCCGGCCGCAACGCGAGGTGGTGCTGTGCATCGACCAGAGCGGCTCGATGGCGCAATCGGTCGTCTACGCCAGCATCTGCGGCGCGGTGATGGCCAGCCTGCCGGCGGTGAGCACGAAGTTGGTGGTCTTCGACACCGCGGTGGTCGACCTCACGGAGCAGCTGGACGACCCGGTGGAGCTGCTCTTCGGCGTGCAGCTGGGCGGCGGCACCGACATCAACGGCGCGGTGGGCTACTGCCAAACGCTGATCCGCGAGCCGCGCAACACCATCCTCGTGCTGATCTCCGACCTCTTTGAGGGCGGCGTGGCGCCGCAGCTGCTGCGGCGCGCTGCAGAACTCGTGGAAAGCGGGGTGCAGTTCATCACGCTGCTGGCGCTGTCGGACGAAGGTGCGCCGGCCTACGACCGCGAACTCGCCGCGCAGCTGGCCGCCTTGGGCGTGCCCAGTTTCGCGTGCACGCCCGATGCCTTCCCGGCGCTGATGGCCGCGGCCATCCGCCGCGAAGACGTCAACGCCTGGGCGGCAGGGCGCGGGCTGGTGGCCACGCGGGCGGGGCGGCGTTAGGGCGGCGCCTCAGCCGCGCCAGACGAAGGGAAACTTCAACTGGCGCCAAAAGCCCTCAGGCACGTCATCACCCTGCACGCCAAAACGCGCGGGCCACGCACGTTCGCTTTGCACGGCGGTGCCGAAGAGGTGGTCGATGAAGGCGAAGTGCGCGGCGTAGTTCTTGTCGATGGCTTCCGTGTCCCGGCTGTGGCGCCAGTGGTGGAAGTTGGGCGTGACGATGAGGTAACCCGCCGCCAAAGGCCAGCGCGCCGAGGCGCCCTATTTCTTGCCCGCATCCTTGACCACTTCCTTGATGTCGCCCACGGCCTTCTGCGCCTGGCCCTCCACCTGTTTCTTCAGGCCCTTGGCCTGTTGTTCATGGCTGCCGATCACCTTGCCGGCGGTTTGCTGCACCTTGCCGGCGGCGTCTTTGAGCGTGCCCTTGACTTGATCTTTGTTCATGGCTTTTCCTTGCTTGGTTTGCGATGCGGGTTCCCTGGGGCCAGGCCGGTTGGGCGTGGCCGCCGGGGGCTCACTTGTCGGCGACGACCTTGATCTGGTTGTCGACCGAGGTCACGCCCTTCACGGCCTTGGTGAGGGACACGGCCTTGTTCCTGGCCGATGGGGTGTTGGTGGTGCCGCTCAGGGTGACGCGGCCGGCGTTGTCGGTTTCCACCTGGATCTTCAGCAGGCTGGAGAGCTTGGCCGCGGCGAGCTCGGCCTTCACCTTCGTGGTGATCACCGAGTCTTTGACGTATTCCTTGGTCTTCTCCTGGGCGCCTTGGGCCTCGGCAGCGTGCAAAGCCAGGGGTGATGCCGCGGCGGCGATGGCCAGCAGCAGGCTGGCGAGTGTTCGGTTCTTCATGGGGCGTTCTCGGTTCGTTGTCCACGGGCCGCATCGGCTGAAGCGGCTCTGAATGAATGAAGGCTAGGCACCGCGAACGCGCGGGTCTGTGCGATGGCGTACCTTTGAAGCTCGAACGCGACCGCCGTCGTGTAGGCTGGGCACAAGGCCGCGCACCTGACTCCGCACCCCTTGCTTCACCCATGACACACAGCGAGCGAATTGCACGCTACGCTGAATTCGCTCGGGCTTTTGCACGGCGACGCGCATTTCGAGAACATCCTCACCGACGGGCACAGGCTGTACTTTGCCGATCTCGGGCTGGCCACGTCCGAACGATTTGCGCTTTCGCCGGATGAGTTGAGCTACCTGCGCGACAACGCCAGCCTGGACCGCGCCTACGTTCTGGCCAAATGGGTCAACTGGCTGATCAAAGCTTTTGCGCCAAGCTCAAGCAGCCTGCACGAACGAATGGCACTGGTTCGCGCCCTTGCGCAGGGGCAAGCCGTGCAAGCGCTGATGCCAGGGTTGCCCTCCGACGCAGCCGCGATCATTCATCGCCATGCCCCTGTTGCCTCGCTCGTCAATGGCTTCTACGTGCAGCTGCACGGCGAACGCAGAGACGCGCACTACCCGCGTGAGGCCATTGAAGCCGCGCTGCACAAGACGGTCTGATGAACGGCTGGGGCAGACGCCAGAGAGTGCTGGCGTCAGGCCCAGGCTCGGCGCCCGAGCCCGTTCAAGTCAAGAGCGCGCGCATGTCACCGCACGGGAATCGGCGTGGCCCGGTCCACGGGAACGGCGGTGACGCTGTTCTGCGGCGAACCTTCAATGACGCGGTCTGAGTAGGTGAGATACACGAGCGTGTTTCGCGGCGCATCGACCATGCGCACCACCCGCAGGCGCTTGAACACGAGCGAGATGCGCTCGCTGAACATCTCTTCCTGCTGCTTGAGCGGCCTCGGGAAGGAGATGGTCCCTGTTTGCCGGCAGGCGATGGAAGCCTCGGCCTTGTCTTCCGCCAAACCCAAGCCGCCCTTGATGCCCCCTGTCTTGGCCCGCGACACGTAGCAGGTGACGCCCTTCACCTCCGGGTCGTCATAGGCCTCGACAACGATCTTGTGATCGGGGCCGATGAGCTTGAAGACGGTGTCGACTTCGCCGATGCGCTGGGCGTTGGCGGCCAGGCAGAGGGGCAGCAGGAGGAGGGGCGTGAAGGGCTTCATGCCTGCACTCTAGCCAATCAGGTTCTGAGGATCGCTGCTGGGGCCGCTTCCGACCCCCAGCCGATTTCAAGCCTCCTGGTGCCTGCCAACCTGACCTGCGGCGCAACGCAGCGGCGCCGCTGCCAGGCTGTCACCCACTGACGATGTGCCGCGGGACAGCTGTATCAAGCGTCGATATTCGCCGCCCGCAGCGCATTGGCCTCGATGAAATCGCGCCGCGGCTCCACCTCATCGCCCATCAGCATCGTGAACACCCGATCGGCCTCGATCGCGTCATCGATCTGCACCTTCAGCAAGCGCCGCACCGTCGGGTCCATGGTGGTCTCCCACAGCTGCTCGGGGTTCATCTCGCCCAGGCCCTTGTAGCGCTGGCGGCCCACGGCGCTTTCGGCCTGGCCCATCAGCCACGCCATCGCAGCGCGGAAGTCGCCCACCTTCTGCTCTTTCAGCTTCTCGCCCTCGCCTCGGCGCACCACGGCTTCAGGGCCCAGCAGGTCGAGGAAGGCCACGCCGGCATCGGCCAGCGCGGCGTAATCGGCGCCGTGCACGAAATCGGCGGTGATGACGCTGCTCTTCACGTTGCCGTGGTGGCGGCGGCTGATGCGCAGCAGGTGCTTGTCGCTGCGCGCATCGAACTCGGCGCTCACCATCGCGTCTTTCAGCTTGGCCTGCAGCGCGGTGGCGCTGGCTTCGGCGGCTTCCAGCGTGTCCAGGTTCAGTGTCAGGCCGCTGCTGATAGCGCGCACGGCGTCCACGTCCATCCAGTTGCTCAGGCGGTCGCTCACGGCATTGGCCACCAGGTAGCGGCGCGCCAGCACTTCCAGCGCGCTGCCTTCGATGGCGGAGCGGCCGCCTTCGGCCAGGCCGTCGGGCCACACGCTCGCGCCGTCCAGCGCCACCTTCAGCAAGAAGGCGTCCAGCGCCAGGCCGTCCTTCAGGTACTCCTCGTGCTTGCCGAGCTTCACCTTGTACAGCGGCGGCTGCGCGATGTAGATGTGCCCGCGCTCCACCAGCACCGGCATCTGCCGGTAGAAGAAGGTCAGCAGCAGGGTGCGGATGTGCGCGCCGTCCACGTCGGCGTCGGTCATGATGATGATGCGGTGGTAGCGCAGCCTTGCCGCGCAAGGGCAAGATCGCCTGGAACTTGCGGTCGCGGCCCTGCTTGGCGCTGCCACCGGCGCTGTCGCCCTCCACGATGTAGATCTCGCACTGCGCCGGGTCTTTTTCCTGGCAGTCGGCCAGCTTGCCGGGCAGGCCCAGGCCGTCGAGCACGCCCTTGCGGCGCGTCATCTCGCGGGCCTTGCGCGCGGCTTCGCGGGCACGCGCGGCGTCCACGATCTTGCTGCAGATGATCTTGGCGTCGATGGGGTTCTCAAGCAGCCAGTCGGTCAGCAGCTTGCTCACGATGTCTTCCACGGGCCCGCGCACTTCGCTGCTGACGAGCTTGTCTTTCGTCTGGCTGCTGAACTTGGGCTCGGGCACCTTCACGCTCACCACGCAGGCCAGGCCTTCGCGCATGTCGTCACCGGCGATTTCCACCTTCGCCTTCTTGGCGATCTCGTTGTCGTCGATGTACTTGTTGATCACACGCGTCATCGCCGCGCGCAGGCCGGTGAGGTGGGTGCCACCGTCGCGCTGCGGGATGTTGTTGGTGAAGCAGAGCACGTTCTCGGCGTAGGCGTCGTTCCACTGCATCGCCACTTCAACGCCGATGTTGGTGCCCTGGTCGCTCATCTTGTCGCCCATGGCGTGGAAGATGTTCGGGTGCAGGGTCTTCTTGCCGGTGTTGATGAAGCCGACGAAGCCCTTCACGCCGCCGGCGAAGGCGAAGTTGTCTTCCTTCGCGTTGCGCTCGTCCACCAGGCGGATCTTCACGCCGTTGTTCAGGAAGCTCAGCTCGCGCAGGCGCTTGGCCAGCACGTCGTAGTGGAAGTCGATGTTGCTGAAGATGGTGTCGTCGGGCAGGAAGTGCACCTCGGTGCCGCGCTTCTCGGTGTCGCCGATGATCTTCATCGGGCTGGTTTCCACGCCGTCGCGCATCTCGATCACGCGGTCTTGCGTCACGCCGCGCTTGAACTCGATGAAGTGCACCTTGCCTTCACGCCGCACCGTCAGGCGCAGCCACACGCTCAGCGCGTTGACGCAGCTCACGCCCACGCCGTGCAGGCCGCCGCTGACCTTGTAGCTGTTCTGGTTGAACTTGCCGCCGGCGTGCAATTCAGTCAGCGCGATTTCAGAGGCAGAGCGCTTGGGCTCGTGCTTGTCATCCATCTTCACGCCCGTGGGGATGCCGCGGCCGTTGTCGGTGACGCTGATGCTGTTGTCGGTGTGGATGGTGACGACGATGTCGTCGCAGTGCCCGGCCAGCGCTTCGTCGATGCTGTTGTCCACCACCTCGAACACCAGGTGGTGCAGGCCGGTGCCGTCCGACGTGTCGCCGATGTACATGCCCGGGCGCTTGCGCACGGCTTCCAGGCCTTCCAGGATCTGGATGCTGCCTTCGCCGTAGGCGGCGCTGGCCTCGCTGCCAGTGCTGGCAGCCTGGCCTTCGGCCGTGGGCACGGCACGCTGCGTCACGCCGTCGTCTGAGGGCTTGCTGGGCTTCTGCGGGTCGGTCATCGGGAGCTTTCTGCTGTCGCGGGGCTGCACTTTCTGGCCCCTTCAAAAACGCTGAAGCGGGCCTTGGCCCGCTGCAATCGGCTGTGGCGCAGGGCGCGCCTCAGATCCTCATCGGCATCACCACATACTTGAAGCCGGGCTGCTCGGGGATGCTGAACAGTGCGCTGGCGGCGCTGTCCTGCAGCTCGAGCTTCACCATCTCGTGCGGGCTGTTGGCCAGCACGTCGATGAGGTAGGTGACGTTGAAGCCGATCTCGATGGCGTCGCCGCCGTAGTCGATCTCGAGCTCCTCCTTGGCTTCTTCCTGCTCGGCGTTGCTGCTGGCAATCTTCAAGAGGCCGGGTTCGATGTTCACGCGCACACCCTTGAACTTCTCGCTCGTCAGGATGGCGGCGCGCTGCAGGCTGGCCAGCAGCGGCGCGCGGCCCAGCACCACGGCGTTCTTGTGGTTCTTGGGGATGACGCGGTTGTAGTCGGGGAACTTGCCTTCCACGAGCTTGGTGACGAACTCCATCGCGCCGAACACGAACTTGGCCTGGTTGTTGGCAAAGCGCATCTCGATGGCGGTGTCCTCGTCCTTCAGCAGGCGCTGCAGCTCCAGCACGGTCTTGCGCGGCAAGATCACTTCCTGCTTGCTGGGCACGTCTTGTTCCAGTTGGCTCTGCGCCAGGGCCAGGCGGTGGCCGTCGGTGGCCACCAGCGTCAGCGTCTTGCCTTCGGCGATGAAGAGGATGCCGTTGAGGTAGTAGCGGATGTCGTGCACCGCCATCGCGAAGTGCACCTGGTTGATCAGCTCGCGCAGCGTCTTCTGCGGCACGCTGAAGGTGGGGCCGAAATCGACGCTTTCGTTCACGAGCGGGAAGTCGTCGGCCGGCAGCGTCTGCAACGTGAAGCGGCTTTTGCCGCCTTGCAGCGTGAGCTTGTTCTGCGCAGCGCTCAACGTCACGGTCTGGTCAGCCGGCAGGCTGCGCAGGATGTCGATGAGCTTGCGGGCGCCGACCGTGGTGCTGAGCTGGCCGCCATCACCGCCGAGTTCGGCGTTGGTGCGCACCTGGATCTCCAGGTCGCTGGTCGTGAACTCGATGCCGTCGCCGTTCTTGCGCAGCAGCACGTTGGCCAGGATGGGCAGCGTGTGCCGCCGCTCCACGATGCCGGCCACCGACTGCAGGGCCTCGAGGAGCTTGGCCTGCGGCGCTTTGAGAACGATCATGCCTTTGCCTCTTTCTCTCTTTTTAACTTGGTAGTAACTGGTAGAGCCCAGCCGCTTCTGGGGACAAGCCTGTTTTTGCCTTGCAGATCAAGGGCTTGGCAGCCCCTGAAGCCTGTGGGCCAGGCCCTGGTGCCGCTGTCGCGCCGAAAGGAACAACTTCGCGGCAGGGGCCGGGCCTGTGGACAAGGGCAGGCTTGTGCGGCTTTTTTCCACAGCTTTGTTAAATCGTGATCAGGGGTGGATTGTGACGCGCTGGCGGGCCTTTTTCGGCCCTCGGCACTGCCCTGGGATGGGGTGGTGGCAGGGAGGGGGCTTCAGCCCTTCAGCGTCTGCTCCAGCACGTGCAGCTGCTGGTTGAGTTCGGGGTTGGTGCTGCGCTCGGCGCCGATCTTGCGCACGGCGTGCAGCACGGTGGTGTGGTCGCGGCCGCCGAAGAGCTCGCCGATCTCGGGCAGGCTCTTCTTGGTCATGTCCTTGGCCAGGTACATGGCAATCTGCCGCGGCCGGGCGATGCTGGCCGGTCGCTTCTTGCTGTACATGTCGGCGACCTTGATCTTGTAGAAGTCGGCCACCGTCTTCTGGATGTTCTCCACGCCGATCTGCCGGTTCTGGATGCTCAGCAGGTCTTTCAGCGCCTCGCGCGCCAGGGCGATGTTGATGTCCTTGTGGCTGAAGCGGCTGTAAGCCAGCACCTTGCGCAAGGCGCCTTCCAGCTCACGCACGTTGGCGCGCACGTTCTTGGCGATGAAGAAGGCCACGTCTTCTGGCATCTCGGTGTGCTCGGCCGCGGCCTTGCGCATCAGGATGGCCACGCGCATCTCCAACTCGGGCGGCTCGATGGCCACCGTGAGGCCGGCGTCGAAGCGGCTGGTCAGGCGCTCGTCGATGTCCACCAACCCCTTGGGGTAGGTGTCGCTGGTCATGATGATGTGCGCGCGCTTGGTGAGCAGGGCCTCGAAGGCGTTGAAGAACTCTTCCTGGGTTCTGTCTTTCCCGGCGAAGAACTGCACGTCGTCGATGAGCAGCAGATCGAGGCTGTGGTACTTGGCCTTGAGCTCGTCGAAGGTCTTGCGCTGGTAGTTTTTGACGACGTCGCTGATGAACTGCTCGGCGTGCAGGTACAGCACGCGGGCCTGCGGGTTGTCTTTCAACAGCGCGTTACCGACGGCGTGCACGAGGTGGGTCTTGCCCAGGCCCACGCCACCGTAGATGAAGAGTGGGTTGTACATCTGGCCCGGCGCGCCAGCCACGTGCAATGCGGCGGTACGGGCCATCTGGTTGGCGCGGCCGGCCACCAGGGTGTCGAAGGTGAGCGCCGTGTTCAGGCGGTGTGTGGTGGCGGCCGGGGCGGGGCTCGTGTTGCGGGGGCTGGCCGCTGGGCCTGCTGCCATAGGCGTGGCACCGTGCGGGCGTTCCAGTGCGGCACCGAGCAGGCTGGCAGCGTTGGCCGGGCCGCTGTTGGCCGGGCTGCGCTCAGCCGCGCCGGGCAGGGGCTCGGCACGCGGGGCGAGGGTGAGTTCCAGGCGCACGGGGTGGCCCGCCACCTCGCTGAGGGCGTGTTCGATGCGCCCGGCGTACTGCGAGCGGATCCAGTCGAGCTTGAAGCGGTTGGGCACCTGCACGGCCACCACCTCCACGGTGTCGCCGGGGCCCGCAGCCCGCAATTCGGGCGCCAGCGGGCGGATCCAGGTGTTGAATTGTTGTTCTGGCAATTCGGCGGCGAGACGTTCGCAACCGCGCAGCCACAGGTCTGAGCTCATTGTGGATATCTTTTGTCGTGAGCCGCCAGCACTGAGGCCCCTCGAAGCCGGCGGAACGCAGTTATCCACACATTCGGAAGTCGCGTCAAGCCCCGCGCTTCTCTGCAGGCTGTGGTGCAAGTGTTTGACCGGATTGGAGTTTTTTGCTGTAATCGTGGGTTTCCCGAATCCATCTTCGGCGGAAAAAACAGCAGCGCCTGCATGGCGGCCTTCGGAATCGAGCACGCGGTGAGTTCTTCGGACTCCTGCCGCGCCACGGCCCCGAACCGGCCCGCCCTCGAGCGGGCCCGCACCCCCTGAGACCGCAAGTCCACAACAAGCCCCCCGACGGAGTCCGCCATGAAGCGCACCTACCAACCCTCCAAGATCCGCCGCGCCCGCACCCACGGTTTCCTCGTGCGCATGAAGACGCGCGGCGGCCGTGCCGTGATCAACGCACGCCGCGCCAAGGGCCGCAAGCGCCTGGCTGTCTGAGGTTCGCGGCCGGTCCGCGACCTGTCCGCATCATCTCGCCGCAAGGCCCTCGGGCCGCGATGCCAGCCCGCCTTGTGAACAAGGCGGATTTCGAGCGCCTGCTCGGAGCACGCCCCTGGGCGCGCAGCGCGCATTTCGCGGTGCACCACCTGCCCAGCGGGCCGACACCGGCTGCCAAGCCGGCTCGTCTCGCAGCAGCCCACGCGGTGTCCACCGAGTTGTCCACAGCCCCTGCACCGGTTTGCCCACCGCCTGTGGATGACTTGCCCACAGGCCACTGGCTGGGTTATGTGGTGCCCAAGCGTCACGCGCGCCGCTCGGTCACGCGCAACCTGCTGAAGCGCCAGGTGCGCGGGGCTTTCGAGCGCCATGCGGCCGGCTTGCCGGGCGGCTTGTGGGTCGTGCGCCTGCGCCAGCCGTTTGCGGTGTCGGCTTTCCCTTCGGCCGCCTCTGACGCGCTGCGTCAGGCCGCACGCCAGGAACTGGAAGGCTTGTTCGCACCCGCTGCCCCGCGGGCACGTTGACGGTCTGTGCTCCGATGACACCGCACCCACCCACCGCTGACGCCCTGGCGCCGCTCTGGTTGCGCGTGCTGCGCTGGTGGGTGCGCTTGCCGCAACGGGTGTTGATGCTGCTGGTGCAGGGCTACCGCCTGCTGCTCAAGCCCTGGCTGGGCAACGCCTGCCGCTTCGAGCCCACCTGTTCGGCCTACACGCTGGAAGCCTTGCAGCGCCACGGTGCCCTGGGCGGCAGCGCTTTGGGCGCCTGGCGCCTGCTGCGTTGCCACCCCTGGTGCAACGGGGGCCACGATCCCGTGCCTGAGAATCTGCCCCGCCCCGCTGCCGGCCTGTTCACACGGCTGGGCCTGAATTCCGATGCGCCGGTTGTTGAAGACCGGCCGTCCACGCCTTCCCCGACCCGGAAAACCCCATGAACGATATCCGTCGCACCCTGCTCTGGGTGGTTTTTGGCATGTCGCTGGTGCTGATCTACGACGCCTGGCAGAAGCACACCGGCCACGGCTCGCTGTTCGGCGGCCCGGCCCCGCGCCCGGTGGCCGCTGCAGGCCCCAACCCGGCCACGCCGGCAGCCAGCGGCGTGCCCGCCGCTGCTGGCGCCACGCCCACGGTCCCCGGCCTGCCGGCCGCGGCCCCCACGCCCACGGGCGAGCGTGTGACCATCACCACCGACGTGGTGAAGGCCGTTTTCGAAAGCCAGGGCGGCAGCCTCGTCTACCTGGAACTGCTGGGCTACAAGGACGGCGTCGACCCCAAGCGCAACGTCGTGCTGCTCGATCAGAGCCCCAAGCGCCTGTACGTGGCGCAGACCGGCCTGGTGGCCGCCACGCCGGGCGTGGCCCTGCCCAACCACTTCACGCAGATGACCGTGGTGCCGGGCGAGCGCACCCTGGCCGCCGGCGCGAACACGCTGACGCTGCGTTTCGAGTCGCCGCTGATCGACGGCCACAAGCTGGCCAAGACCTACACCTTCACGCGCGGCGAGTACACCGTGGGCGTGAAGCACGAGTTCAGCAACCAGGGCACCACCCCCATCGCCCCGCAGGTCTACCTGCAGCTGGCACGCGATGGCAACCCGCCCGAAGGCGAGAGCAGCTTCTACTTCACCTTCACCGGGCCGGCGATGTACACCGACGCGGCCAAGTTCACCAAGATCGACTTCAAGGACATCGCCAAGGGCAGCGCCAGCCACGAGAAGGCGGCCGACAACGGCTGGGTGGCGATGGTGCAGCACTACTTCGCCAGCGCCTGGCTGGTGAAGACGCCCGGCGCGCGCGAGTTCCGCACCGCCAAGGTGTCCGACAACCACTACACCATCGCGATGGTGCAGCCGCTGGGCACCGTAGCCCCGGGCGCCAGTGCCACGCACGAGGCCGTGCTCTTTGCCGGCCCGCAGGAAGAAAAGAAGCTCGCCGCCCTGGCCCCCGGCCTGGAACTGGTGAAGGACTACGGCTGGCTCACCGTGCTGAGCAAGCCGCTGTTCTGGCTGCTCGACAAGCTGCACGGCGTGCTGGGCAACTGGGGCTGGGCGATCGTGGGCCTGGTGGTGCTGCTGAAGATCGCCTTCTACTGGCTGAACGCGAGTGCTTATCGCAGCATGGCCAAGATGAAGGCCGTGGCCCCGCGTGTGACCGAGCTGCGCGAGCGCTACAAGGACAAGCCGCAAGAGATGCAGCAGGCGATGATGAAGATCTACCGCGAGGAGAAGGTCAACCCGCTCGGTGGTTGCCTGCCCATCCTCGTGCAGATGCCCTTCTTCATCGCGCTGTACTGGGTGCTGCTGTCCAGCGTGGAGATGCGCGGCGCGCCGTGGATCGGCTGGATCAAGGACCTCTCGGCCATCGACCCCTGGTTCATCCTGCCCGTGCTGATGACCGCCAGCTCGCTGTTCCAGGTGTGGCTGAACCCGGCCCCGCCGGACCCGATGCAGGCCAAGCTGATGTGGATCATGCCGCTGGCCTTCGGCTTCATGTTCTTCTTCTTCCCGGCCGGCCTGGTGCTGTACTGGTTGACGAACAACATCCTGTCGATCGCGCAGCAGTGGTTCATCAACAAGCAATTGGGCGTGCTCGGTAAATAGCGCACGGCGCGGGGCGTTTCGTCCCCACGCAGGGGCTTGAGCGCCACGGGCCCGCGGGCGCACCATGCAGACATGCGGGCGACCCACCTCCACCCGAGGTGGCTCAGGAGGTACGGCGGCAACGCCTCTCCACCCGCGCCACCCATCCACGCCGCCGGGCGCCTGATCGGGCCCCGGCGGCGCGCCAGAATCGGCCCACCATGCGTGCTGCCGAACCCAGTGCCCCGGGCCTGCTGCCCGGGCGCCACCAAGACCCCATCATCGCCATCGCCTCGGCCCCCGGCCGCGGTGCGGTGGGCATCGTGCGCGCTTCGGGGCGCGACCTCGCGCCGCTGATCCAGGCCCTGTGCGGCCGGGCGCTGGCGCCGCGCGTGGCGACCTTGCTGCCCTTCCTGGGGCAAGACGGCCAGCCGCTGGACCGCGGCCTGGCGCTGCACTTCCCCGCGCCGCACTCCTACACCGGCGAAGACGTGCTCGAGCTGCAGGCCCATGGCGGCCCGGTGTTGCTGCAGCTGCTGCTGGCGCGCTGCCTGCAAGCGCAACCGGGGCTGCGTCTGGCCGAGCCAGGCGAGTTCACCGAACGCGCCTTCCTCAACGACAAGCTCGACCTCGCGCAGGCCGAGGCCGTGGCCGACCTCATCGACGCCAGCACCGAAGCCGCCGCGCGCTCGGCCGCGCGTTCCCTCAGCGGCGACTTCAGCCGCCAGATCGACGCCCTGGCCGAGCGCACCGTGCACCTGCGCATGCTGGTGGAGGCCACGCTCGACTTTCCTGAAGAAGAGATCGACTTCCTGGAAAAAGCCGGCGCGCGCGGCCAGCTCGAGGCCCTGCTCGCAACGGTGGACGAAGCTCTCGCCCGCACGCGCCAGGGCGCGCTGCTGCGCGAAGGCCTGCGCGTGGTGCTGGCCGGCCAGCCCAACGTGGGCAAGAGCAGCCTGCTGAACGCACTGGCCGGCGCCGAGCTGGCCATCGTGACGCCCATCCCCGGCACCACGCGCGACCGCGTGAGCGAAACGCTGCAGATCGAAGGCGTGCCGCTGCACATCACCGACACAGCCGGCCTGCGCACCGACGCCGAGGCCGCCGACGAGGTGGAGCGCATCGGCATCCAGCGCAGCTGGCAGGCCATAGCCAGCGCCGACGTGGTGATCTTCCTGCACGACCTGGCGCGTGTGGGCGAGGCCGGGTATGAAGCCGCCGACGCGCTGATCCGCGCGCAGCTGCCCGAGGGCGTGCCGCGGCTGCAGGTCTACAACAAGGCCGATGTCGAAGGAGGCAGCGAACGTGTGTTGCCGGAGGGCGCCTTGCGTCTTTCAGCGCGCACGGGTGTAGGCCTGGACGCGCTGCGCCGCGCGCTGCTGGCGCAAGCCGGCTGGCAGGCGGCGCCCGAGGGCCTCTTCATCGCGCGCACACGCCATGTGCAGGCGCTGCAGCGCGCGCGTGAACACCTGCTGCAGGCGCAAGCGCAAGCCGCCTTGCGCGACGCCGCGCTGGATTTGCTGGCCGAAGAACTGCGCCTGGCGCACCGCGCCTTGGGCGAGATCACCGGTCAGTTCAGCACCGAAGACCTGCTGGGCGTCATCTTCAGCCGCTTCTGCATCGGGAAGTGACCGCGCCTGCCGGGCGCCACGGCCTCAGTGGCCGGCGAAATCCACCAGCGTGAACAACGGCAGCCCGGCCTCGCGCAGCTTGTTCGAGCCACCGAGCTCGGGCAGATCGACGATGGCCGCGCCCTCCAGCACCTGCGCGCCCAGGCGCTCCAGCAGCTTCTTGCCGGCCATCATGGTGCCGCCGGTGGCGATGAGGTCGTCGATGAGCACCACGCGGTCGCCGGGCTTCACGGCGTCGGTGTGCATCTCCACCGTGGCGCTGCCGTATTCGAGTTCGTAGGTCTCTTCCACCGTGGTGAAGGGCAGCTTGCCTTTCTTGCGGATGGGCACGAAGCCGACGTTGAGCTCGTAGGCCACCACGCTGCCGATGATGAAGCCGCGCGCGTCCAGGCCGGCGATGGCCGAAGGCTTGACGTCGAAGTAGCGGTGCACGAACTGGTCGATCAGCACGCGGAACACGCGCGGGTTGGCCAGCAGCGGCGTGATGTCGCGGAACATGACGCCCGGCGCCGGCCAGTGCGGCACGGTGCGGATGTGGCTGCGGATGTAGTCGGCGGGCGAGAGGGCGTCGTTCATGCCGGCATTGTCGGCCTTGACCCGGCCTTCAGGCTGCGTTGAAGCGCCCCAGCACCTGCACCTCGCCGCGGCCCGTGGCGCGCAGCAACAGGCCTTCACCCGAGCCCGTGCTTTGGCCGGCCAGGGCCTGCTGCACGAAGGCGTGCGTCACCCACAGCTCGAAGCGGCCCGCAGGCACGGCCCGCAGGGCGGCCAGCAGCTGCGCGCGGCTGGCCTCGTTGGTCTGCTCGCTGCGGCCGTGCGGTGAACCGAGCGCGGCCCAGGCTTGCACGGTGCCCGCAGCGCCGAAGGCTTCGGTCGCGGTGTCCAGGCAGCGGCACCAGGGGCTGCTGCGCACGGCCGCAGGCGGCAGGCCCTGGCGCTGGAACCACTGCCCGATGCGACGCGCCTGCGCGCGGCCTTCGTCGTTGAGGTTGCGTTGCGTGCCGCAGTCGCCGAGCTTGAACTCGGGCGGGTCGAAAGTGCCCGGGGCCAGCGCGTGGCGCAGCGCCACCACCACGCCGCCCTGGCGCAGCAGCGCAGGCAGCTCGTCGGTGGCAGCGCTGGTACCGGCCAGGGCCCACAAGGGCAGGGTGAGGCTGCCTTGCAGCACTTGACGACGAGAGGTGGCGCGCATGCGCCGCATCATCCGCGCAGCAGCTTTTCCTCTGCCAGCGCCAGGGGTTCGGGCAGGCCCGAGAGCACCAGCGTGTCTGCCGCCTGCAGCACCAGCTCGGGTGCGGGCGGCAGCACGCCGCCGTTGGCGCGGCGCACCGAGACCGCGCTCACGCCCACGGCGTGCAAGGCCTGCGCGTCGAGCGTCTGGCCCACGCAGCGCGCGGCGTCGGGGATGGTCACGCTCTTCAGCCGTGCCTGGTCGAGCTCTTGCACGGTGTCGTCGTCAGCGCCATGGAAGTAGCCGCGCAGCAGGCTGTAGCGCGCGTCGCGCGCGTCGCGGGTGATGCGGATCACGCGCTTCATCGGCACGCCCACCAGCGCCAGCGCATGGCCGGCCAGCATCAGGCTGCCTTCGATGGCCTCGGGCACCACCTCGGTGGCGCCGGCCGCGCGCAGCTTCTCGATGTCGGTGTCGTCGATGGTGCGCACGATCACCGGCACCTTGGGCGCGTGCGCGCGCACCAGGTCCAGGATCTTCAGCGCACTCGGCGTGTCGTGGTAGCTCACCACCACCGCGGCGGCGCGGCCCAGGCCGGCGGCCATCAGGCTGGGCAGGCGCGCCGCATCGCCGAAGACCACGCTCTGCCCGGCGGCTGCGGCCTGGCGCACGCGGTCAGGGTCGAGGTCCAGCGCCATGTACGGAATGCCCTCGGGCTGCAGCAGCCGCGCCAGGTTCTGGCCGCTGCGGCCGTAGCCGCAGATGATCACGTGCTTCTCGGTGGCGATGGCCTTTTTGGCGATGGTGGTCAGCGCCACGCTCTGCATCAGCCAGTCACTGGCACTGAGCCGGTTCACGATGCGGTTGCTGTAGAGGATGAGGAAAGGCGTGGCCAGCATGCTCAGCACCATGCTGGCGAGCACGGGGCTCATCCACTCGGGCGCCACCAGGCCGCGGTCAGCACCCAAGGTGAGCAGCACGAAGCCGAACTCGCCGGCCTGCGCCAGGTACAGGCCCGTGCGCAAGGCCACGCCGGGCTGCGCCCCGAAGGCCCGCGCGAGCGCGGCCACCAGCACGAACTTGGCGATGATGGGCAGCGTGGTCAGCAGCAGCACCAGAGCCCATTGGTCGAGCACCGGCCGCCAGTCGAGCTTCATGCCGATGGTGATGAAGAACAGGCCCAGCAGCACGTCGTGGAAGGGCCGGATGTCGGTTTCCACCTGGTGCTTGTACTCGGTCTCGGCCACCAGCATGCCGGCCACGAAAGCACCCAGCGCCAGGCTCAGGCCCGCGTGTTCGGTGAGGTAAGCCAGGCCCAGCGTGACGAGCAGCAGGTTCAGCATGAAGAGCTCTTCGCTCTTGCGCCGCGCCACCAGCGTGAGCCACCAGCGCATCACGCGCTGGCCGCCCACCAGCAGCAGCGTCAGCAGCGCACCGGCTTTCAGCGCGGCCAGGCCCATGGCGATCATCAGGTCTTCGCCCGAGCTGCCCAGGGCCGGGATCAGCACCAGCAGCGGCACCACGGCCAGGTCCTGGAACAGCAGCACGCCCATCACGCGCTTGCCGTGTTCGCTTTCCATTTCCAGCCGCTCGGACATCAGCTTCACGACGATGGCTGTGCTGCTCATCGCGATGGCGCCGCCCAGCACCACGGCGCCTTGCCAGCTCATCTGCCAGGCCTTGCCCAGGAAGGTGGCGTAGGCCCACACCAGCAGGGCGTGGCCGGCCAGGGTGCCCGCCATCGTCAGGCTGACCTGGCTCAGGCCCAGGCCGAAGACCAGCGTGCGCATGCTGCGCAGCTTGGGCAGGTTGAACTCCAGCCCGATGACGAACATCAGGAAGACGACGCCGAACTCGGCGAGGTATTTCACGCCGGCGCTGTCTTGCGCGAAGGCCAGCGCGTTGGGGCCGATGAGCACGCCCACCACCAGGTAGCCCAGCATCGGCGGCAGCTTCAGCGAACGGCACACCACGACGCCCAGCACGGCCGCCACGAGGTAGAGCAGAACGAGTTCGAGGGTCGACGCCAAGGTGGGGGTGGGCTCCTAGAATGCTTCGATGCTATTCGACGGCTCTTTCGATGCCCCGCGTGCGCTGGCCATGGCCCGGCGCACTTTCGAGATCGAGGCGCGCGCCCTCACCGGGCTGGCCGCTCGCCTGGACGAAGGCTTTGCAAAAGCCGTGCAAGCCGTGCTGGCCTGCCGCGGCCGCGTGGTGGTGATGGGCATGGGCAAGAGCGGCCATGTGGGCCGCAAGATCGCCGCCACGCTGGCTTCCACCGGCACGCCGGCGATGTTCGTGCACCCCGGCGAGGCCAGCCATGGCGACCTGGGCATGGTGGTGGCGGGCGACGTGCTGCTGGCCATCAGCAACAGCGGTGAGAGCGACGAGCTCGCGGCCATCCTGCCTGCCATCCGCCGCCTGGGCGTGCACTTCATTGCCATGACGGGCCGGCCCGGCTCCACGCTGGCGCGCCACGCCGACACAGTGCTGAACAGCGGCGTGGACGAAGAAGCCTGCCCGCTGAACCTGGCGCCCACCGCCAGCACCACGGCGCAGATGGCGCTGGGCGATGCGCTGGCCGTGGCCTTGCTCGATGCACGCGGCTTCAAGGAAGCCGACTTCGCGCGCTCGCACCCCGGCGGTGCGCTCGGCCGCAAGCTGCTGATGCACGTGCACGACCTCATGCGCAGCGGCGAGGCACTGCCGCGCGTGGCGCCTGCTGCGCTGTTCGGCGAGCTGCTGCGCGAGATGAGCGCCAAGGGCCTGGGCTTTGCGGCCGTGGTGGATGAAGCGCAGCGCCCGCTGGGCATCTTCACCGACGGCGACCTGCGCCGCCTCATCGAACGCGGCACCGACCTGCGCGCGCTCACCGCCGGGCAGGTGATGCACACCAGCCCGCGGCTGGTGCGTGCCGATGCCCTGGCGGTGGATGCCGCCGGCGTGATGGAGCTGCACCGCATCACCAGCGTGCTCGTGGTGGATGGCGAGGGCCTGCTCGTGGGCGCGCTCAACAGCAACGACCTGATGCGCGCCAAAGTCATATGAGCGCGCCCCTGCTGCAGCCAGCGCTGCGTTTCCCGCCCGAGACGCTGCTGCGTGCCCAGGGCGCGGGCCTGGGCCTGAAGGCCGCCATCTTCGATGTCGACGGCGTGCTCACCGATGGCCGTCTCTACATCAGCGAGCAGGGCGAAACCGTCAAGGCCTTCCACGCGCTGGATGGGCACGGCTTGAAGCTGCTGAAGCAAGGTGGCATCGAGCCGCTGGTCATCACCGGGCGAGATTCGCCGGCCGTGCGCCGGCGCGTGGCCGACCTGGGCCTCACGCACGCGCTCTACGGTGTGCACGACAAGGCCGCCGCGGCCGAGCGTGTGCTGGCTGGCCTGGGCCTGGGTTGGCACGAGGTGGCGGCCATCGGCGACGACTGGCCCGACCTGCCGCTCTTGATGCGCGCCGCCTTTGCCTGCGCGCCGGCCAACGCCCACGCCGAGGTGCGGGCCGTGGCCCACCACGTCACCAGCGCCCGCGGCGGCGAAGGCGCGGCGCGCGAGTTCTGCGATCTGCTGCTGATGGCCGCCGGCCGCTACGCCGTGCTGCTGCAGGGGCACTTGCAGACGCTGGACAGCGCATGAGCTACGCCGACTCGGCACCGCCGGGCGCCCTCGGGCCTGCGG
>VYLK01000369.1_pt1 | contig 18148 bp, 19 predicted proteins | sample 5114321 | NCBI WGS metagenome assembly VYLK01 (sample SAMN12291792, study PRJNA351875) | freshwater metagenome | isolation source: freshwater lake | place: USA: Michigan, MSU2 Lake | collected 2011-08-16
TTGATTTGTGCCATTTGATGGAAAGACCTGCCCTTTGATATCTAACTGCTTTCTTCGCAGTTGCAGCAAGCTAAGCGCGAGGCGCGATTACGGCAAGCACCTTGTGCTGCAAACGGTTCACTTCAGCGGCATGGCCCTTGCAATCTACCCATCGTAACAGCGTTGGCCGTCCCGTTTCGGATCGTTCAGGTGGCACGACGCTTCTGTTTTTGACGACCAGGAGGACTAGATGGCCAATTCAATCGACCTACATGTGGGCCGCCGTTTGCGACGTCGCCGTCGTCTGATGGGCATGACCCAGCAGCAATTGGCCGATAGCGTGGGCATTCGCTTCCAGCAGATCCAGAAGTATGAATGTGGTGCCAACCGCATCACAGCTAGCCGCTTGTTTGAGTTGGCGGGTGCGCTCTCGATCGCGGTGCAATATTTCTATGATGGCTTGACCACCATGACGGCTGCTAATGAGCCGCCAGCCAATGATGATGAGATCGGGCCAGAAGTCTTGCGCCAGAAAGAAACATTGGAACTGATCCGCGCCTATTATCGTCTGGGCGAACGCCCACGGCGCCGCCTTCTAGACCTTGCTAAGGCCCTAAAAGACGACGCCACCGACGCGGCTTAAGCTTTAGCTTATTTCTTCAAGACAGTCGGCCAGTTACGGTTGGCAGCAGCAATGTTGCCAGCCGTATTTTGTTGCCAGCGAGTCTGAATGTCCTTGTTGTAATTCAGATAGAGCTTGCCGCCGACAATCGCCCACGCATTGGGATCAATCCCTGCGGTATAGCCTTGGCTGACCGCCCAAGCACAATAGCCACCAAATTGGGGCGCATAGCGCGCGGGATTGGCGGCAAAAGTGTCCCGATTAGCTGCGCTCGCAAATTGGAATTCTGCGCCCTGATAAGTGGTTTTGAATTGGGCCGTGCCTTTCACGGGTTTGCCAGCCGTAAAATAGGCGACGGGGTCATAGCCCTTGATGGCGACGTTGGAGCCAAAGCTGGTCCAGACCGGGGCTTTATCGGCAAGTGCAGGGCCAGCAATCACCAGCGGGCTAAGGGCCAGAGCCAAAATCAAGGCAAGTTTATGGGGTTTCATGGTGGAAATCCTTTCCGTGAATGAGATGCTTGATAGGGAAATCGAGAGGGTCAGCGGCGTTCGTTCACATCGCCACTTGGGTCATAGGGATTGTCTCTTGGCTCATGGGGGCATCGGCCACAAAGACGCGGCGTAGATCACCCAACAGCCCTAAGATATCTGGCAGTCGAAGGCCGATCAGAACGACAGAGCCTGCCAACAAGGTCGCCGCAGCGGCAAACAGGCCACCACCGTCCTTGTTTGGATCAATGCCCAAAGGCGTGAACAGATGGAAGCTGACCGCGCCTGCCATCACCGCAAACGCGATCAAAGCACCCAGTGCATTCAAGCGTTGCAAACGCGGCAACAGGCCCACGATCAACAAGGTTGAGGCCAAAAGCTCTGCCGAGCCAATCACATATTGGCTGAAAAGCCCGGTGTGGGCGAATAGCCCAGGCAAACCCAAGGAGCCTGCCCAGCCATCCAACACCCCAAAAATCACTTGGGTCTTTGGGTGGTCGGTGAATTTATAGCGCAAGCTATCCAGAAAGATGGCTGCCCCAAAAACCGAAATGGCCGCAGCCGCAATGCTTTTAAACTTCATGGCCGTGGCCTCCTCATGGTGTCTTGCAAGAGGATACGGGGGCAGTTTGGCTTTGGTTACAGAGGGTGATTAGGAAATGCCCTGATTTGTTTGAAGCTCGGAAAGTGCGGCCTACTATCAGGACATTCTTCCGCTTCGATCAAACCGCCAATTGACGCAGTTTCGGCAGCCAATCACTCAGGCCGCGTGTTGCGCGTCCGACAACTTTTGCCGCTTCATCGGCGCGGCGCAGGCGAACGGCGTCTTGCCACCAAGGCTGGGCTTCAAAAGCGGCGACCTCATCTGGGGTCATGTCGCCGCCCTGCATCTTCAAGGTCTCGACACTGCCGGGTGACAATAAGGCGCGATAATCTGGATCGGTCGTGACAAGATAGCGTTTGGCGGCGACGTGTAAGCCCACAATCGCTGCAACTCGGCTGCCTAACAGCCCTTCCAGCAAGGCGGCCCCATCTTCGGCATGGGTTTCAGGCGAGGTGATCTTGTGGCCAATATCGTGAACCAGACCAGCAATCGCCAACTCTGCGTCGTCGGGCGACTGGGCGGCCAAGGTCTCAGCGCATTGCAGGCCATGGTCGAGCTCCGTGAGCCCTTCGACCTCGACTGACGCTTGATCCGACCAAGCTTCTAGGTGGGCGATGAGGACATCAATGCTGGTGAAAGGTTCATTGTGCATCTGTGTTTCCCCAATTTTCAGGCATAGGCGGCCACCGCCCAATCCCACCCGCTTCGATCAACATCCCTGTCATCGTTCGATCCGCATGACAGGCGCGCCAACTGAGCAAGGCTTGCGCCGCACGGAGTAGCCGCGATGGCTCCGTCACCGGCGTGCGCCAAGTCGGGTCGACCGATAGATCAAAGGCGATCGCCTCGCTACTGCCGAACTGAACATAGCCAATCGTGTCATCTCGGTGGACCATCATGGTCTTGTCTTCAAGTCTGCGATCCCAAGGCCAAGCGTGGGGTCCAAACGGGATGTGAGTATAGCGCCAATCCCACTCCCAATGCGCCGCTACCCGCCAACTTGACGGCTCGGTCCCGTTTAGGAACGGCGTCAACGGCAGACCGTCGCATTGCAACGGCACCTCGATACCCATGGCCTCAGCAAGGGTCGGGAAGATATCAACCGCCTCGGTGAAGCGTGTGACCACGCTGCCATGCGCCTGCGGTGTGCGCGGGTCGCGAAGGATAGACAAAATATGATAGCTCGCCTCAAACCAAGCGCATTTTTGAATAAGGCCATGGTCACCGAGATTTTCGCCATGGTCAGAAGTAACGACGATAAACGTATCTTCCCACTGACTGCTGGCCTTCAAGGCCTCCCAAACGCGTGCCAGCTGGGCATCAACCTCCGAGATCATGCCAAAATATTGGGCCTGGATTTCGGCCATCGCCGCGCCGTCTTTGGGGGCTGCGAGGCCCTCGACCTGAAGCAGTCGCTGGTGGAAGGGGTGGCAATCTGAGGCGGGCGCTATCGGAGGCGCACAGTCGCTGGGATCATAGGCCTGCGCAAAGTCCCCAGCCGCAGCAAAAGGCTCATGCGGGCGGATGTGGCTCAGATGGGCAAACCAAGGCGCTTGCTGTTGGGGAAGCCAGTCTAAAAACCGGTCTGTCAGCCAAGCTGTAATGCTATGGTCTGCAGGTCTGTCTGGTTCGGATGCAGCTGCCTCGCGCCAATCATCGCTGACAACGTGGCCCTTTTCGCGCAGAAATTCGAGCCATTCAGTTGGATGGCCCGGGCGAGAGACCAGACCCGGCTCAAAACCCGGCAGAACGCCTTCATAACTTTGCAGGCGAGGATCGTCTGGCCCTGTGGTCACGCGCGGGTCAACGCTTTGATCCGTATAGCCAAACAGGCAAGGTTTGTAGCCCGCCCGCCGCGCGGCAAGAGCTATATTGTCAAAGCGCGCATCTAAGGGCGTGCCATTGGCAACGACTCGATTATTCATCTGATACGTGCCGGTATAAAGACACGCGCGACCCGGCCCACATGGCGCTGCGTTACTATAATGGCGCGCAAACCGCACACCTTGTTCCGCCAAATGGTCCAGCGCGGGGGTGCGCACCAAGGGGTGGCCAGCGGCCGACAAGCAATCGCTGCGAAACTGATCCAGCGTTATGAAAAGAATGTTCACGGTCTATCCCCCCAGTGAAGCTATGCACATCCGAGGTGACAGGACAGTGACAAGCTATTGCGTTGCGACCCACCAAATATGGCCGGCGGGGTCCTGAAAGCCACCGCGCAGATCATCTTCGGGATCTTTTCGAATTGGAGCCTGAATGGCCACAGCGCCAAGCGCTATGGCGCGATCAAAGACCGCTTGCGCATCGGCTAAATAGACGTGCAAATGGACTTCAGTCGACCGATGCTCAGTGCCACCACCGCCCAGCATGACGATGCTGTCGTCGATGCGGATTTCGCCATGCATGAGGGTGCCGTCCGGCCGATCAAAGCGGCGAACCAGCGCCGCGTCAAACACGGCCGTCAGAAACGCGATGACCTGATCGGGGTCTTGGCAGATCAAATAAGGACTTACGGATGGATAGTTTGTTGGCTTCCAGTCGGACATCTGCTTTCCTCGCTAATGGTCAGGTCGCCCCCTCACCGCTTCCGGCGCCAAAAAGTAAATGGCTCTTGATAGACTTCTTGATCCAAGTCCGTGATCACACCTTGGATGCGGGCTTGGGCGTCTGTGACACCTTGATTATAGAAAAGCGGGCCGAGTTCTGCGGCCATAAAGTCGAACAAGGCCTCAACCGCCAGATTGCCAACTGGCTCATCAAACTGCTCGGCGCAAAATTGCTCCAGCGAGGTGACGGCCTCTTTGCGCAGGGCAGGCGGTAAGGGCTTCATGGCGTCTGGGCCTTTCGAGGGTTAGCTGATCTTAAGCGCTGGGCTCCAGCTTGCGGAACGCATGGGCTTTATAGACCCCCAAGATTTTCAGCTCTGCAGAAAAGAACTTCAATTCCTGTAAGGCCAATTGCACATTGCGCTCATTGGGATGACCTTCAATATCGGCGTAGAATTGGGTTGCATTGAAACTTCCGCCAATCTGATAGCTCTCCAGCTTAGTCATGTTGACGCCATTGGTCGCGAAACCGCCCATGGCTTTATAAAGGGCGGCGGGAATATTGCGGACTTGGAACACAAAGCTGGTGATGCACTTGCCCTCTTCCATGTCTGCATCGTCTGGCGTGGCAGAGAGAATGACAAAGCGGGTCGCGTTATGGGGCTCATCCTCCACATCCGGACGCAGGATCGGCAGATCATAGAAGGCAGCCGCGAGCGTTGAACCTAGGGCTGCCACGCTTTTGTCGCCCATCTCGCTGATTTCGCGGACAGCACCAGCCGTATCAGCGGTTTTGACGGCTTCAGCCCCCAATTCGCGGATGATTTTGCGGCACTGGCCAAGGGCCATGGGATGCGAGCGGACCTTTTTGATATCGGCCAAAGTCGCGCCCTTCACGCCCACCAATTGGTGGTGGATAGGGGCGAAATACTCCCCGACGATGTAAAGGCCCGCTTCAGGCAAAAGATGGTGCACATCGCCGACGCGGCCGGCCAAGGTGTTTTCAATCGCAATCATCGCACGAACAGCCTTGCCGCTCGCCACCGCGGCAAACGCATCTTCAAACGTCTGACAGGGCAAAGGCTCTAAAGAAGGGCACGCCGCTTTGGCGGCTGCATGGGAATTGGCCCCCAATTCGCCCTGAAAGGCGATCTTACCTTCAACAAAATCGCTCACTTTGCCTGCTCCTGGTACCACGCTCTGGCACCTTCTAAATGTTCTGGCGTGTCGACGCCTTTGGGGAATTCATCGACGGCGCGGGCGACAATCGTCATGCCCAGCTCTAACGCCCGCAATTGTTCCAGCTTCTCACGTAGCTCCAATGGCGACGGGGGTGCAGCCACGAAGCGGGCTAGAGCTCTGCGCCGCCAAACATAAAGGCCTACATGGCGCTGAATGGGCCCCGGGCCACTTGGCGCGTCGGCCCGCGTGAAATAGAGACAGCGACCCGTTGTCGCACCCCCTGCGCCATCATCTGGCCAAGAAACAACAGCCTTCACCACATTGGGATCGGCCCGTTCGGCTGGATCCGTGCTGGGCGAAACCAAGGTGGACAAGGCAGCATCTGGGGCATCTTCAAGTGCTGCAAGCGCCTGATGGATCAAAGCGGGGTTGAGTGTTGGCATATCGCCTTGCAGATTGATGATTGGGTCATAATTGCCTTCGGGGTCTAAATCCGCCAGTGCGGCATGAATTCGGTCCGAACCAGAGGGCAAATCGGGGTCTGTCAGCACAGCCAAGGCACCGGCTGCTTGAGCCGCGGCAACAATCTCAGGCTCTCCGGCTGCCACCGCGACAGGGCCTAGCCCCGCCAAAAGTGCGCGCTCGATCACCCGTGCAATCATCGGTTTGCCGGCGATATCAGCCAAAGGCTTGCCGGGTAGCCGGGTCGCCGCCAAGCGGGCGGGGATGACAATAAGGGGTTGAGACATAGTGATGACCCTTTGCGAGGAGGCGTTCTTAATGCCCAAAGCCACAGAATGCGAGCCTAAGTCTGCGCGGTGCCACAGCACAAACTGTTGAAAGCCGCTAAGACGCATGCCATAGGACAATCTAATACGCAAAGTCCGCAAATCGCCCTTGAAAGAATGAGGTTTGGTTGAGGACTATCGTGATGCAACAGGGATATTAGCACCGTTATGAGCAGCAACAATCTGTGGTTCAACATGGTAGCTGGCGCCGTTTTGGCGACCGGCTTGGGGATTATGGGCCTTCGTACGATTGGCGATATGGTTTATGCCAACGATCACGAAGCTGTCGGCTTTCCAGTCGAAGTTGCAGAAGCAACAGCTGGCGGGGCAGAAGCTGCTTCAGGCCCTGAATTGCTGCCAGACTGGGGAACTGCCTTGGCCGATCCAGTCAAGACGGCTGAATTGGTTGCCCAAGGCGACAAATTGCATAAAGTCTGCGCGTCCTGCCATAGCGTTGAGCCAGGCGGTGCCAACAAAACTGGCCCAGCCCTTTATGGAGTCTTTGGACGGACAGCGGGCACGCACGCTGGGTTCGCTGGTTATTCAGAGGCAATGAAAGCCTATGGCAAAGCGTGGGACTATGACGGCCTTTATAACTTCTTGAAGGCACCTAAAGCCTATATCAAGGGCACCGGGATGTCCTATGCCGGCATGGGCAAGGCGTCTGACCGTGTGGCCTTGGTTGCCTATCTGCACTCCTTATCGCCATCGCCAGCACCGCTGCCGGCGCCAGATCCAACCCGTGATCCTGCCCAAGCTGCAGCAGCTGCCGCGGCAGCCGCCGCTCCTGCAGACGCTGCCGCCGCCCCGGCTGCTGAGGGTGCCGCTGCACCTGCGGACGCCGCTGCACCAGCCGCTGCGCCAGCCACAGAAGCAGCACCAAAATAAATCTGGTCGGTTCTCTAAACCGACCCATGTTTAAACCAGACTCAAACGAAAATTGGAAAATGGGGCAAGTTAGGCTAACTTGCCCCTTCATAACCAAAAGCTCACTCAGTGGAGACGCCCCATGAAAGTCCTCGTACCCGTTAAGCGGGTCATTGATTATAACGTGAAGGTCCGCGTAAAGCCCGATCAAACCGGGGTGGATTTGGCCAACGTCAAAATGTCGATGAACCCATTCTGCGAAATCGCTGTAGAAGAGGCCGTCCGCCTGAAAGAAAAGGGCGTTGTGACTGAGATCGTCGCCGTCTCGATCGGTCCTCAACAGGCGCAAGAAACCATCCGGACGGCCTTAGCCATGGGCGCTGACCGCGGCATCTTGATCCAGACCGATGACGATTTGGAGCCTCTGGCCGTTGCGAAACTGCTGAAAGCTGTTGTCGCTGAAGAAGCACCAGAATTGGTCTTGATGGGCAAGCAAGCCATTGATGGCGATAACAATGCGACCGGCCAAATGATGGCAGCGCTTTTGGGCTGGCCACAGGCGACTTTTGCTTCGAAAGTTGAAATCGCAGACGGCAAAGCAAGCGTCACCCGCGAAATCGATGGTGGCCTTCAAACGCTGGAAGTGGCTTTACCTGCGATCGTGACCGCCGATTTGCGCTTGAACGAGCCACGCTATGCCTCGTTGCCAAACATTATGAAGGCCAAGAAGAAGCCAATCGACGTAAAGTCGACGGCCGATTATGGCGTCGATGTCGCGCCACGTCTCAAAGTATTGAAAGTGACCGAACCACCCAAGCGCGCTGGCGGCATCAAAGTCGAAAGCGCCGAGCAATTGGTTGGTAAACTCAAAGAAGCAGGGGTCCTCTAATGGCAGTTCTCGTTGTTGCAGAGCACGATAATGCGTCTGTGAAGGACGCAACCAACAAAACGGTTACGGCCGCTCTAGCCTTATCTTCGGATGTCGACGTGCTGGTCGCGGGTCTTAGCGCCGGTGCCGCCGCTGCGGCTGCTGCCGGTATCGCGGGCGTTCGCAAAGTCCTCCACGCCGAAGGCGCGGCCTTTGATCAAAACGTGGCTGAAGCAGTGGAAGGTCTCATTGTGCCTCTGATGGCCAATTATGACGCCGTTCTGTTTGCGGCCACCGCAACCGGCAAGAATGCGGCTCCCCGTATTGCTGCCGCTTTAGACGTGTCACCAATCTCGGAAATCCAAGAAGTCGTTAATGCGTCCACGTTCGTTCGCCCGATCTATGCGGGTAACGCACTGGAGACGATTGAAACCTCTGACGCCAAGAAGGTGATCACAGTCCGTACCACCGCCTTTGCCGCTGCAGGTGCCGGTGGTTCTGCGGCCGTGGAAACCGTCACAGCAGGCGCACCTTCCGCCACTGTGGTGTTCAAGGGTGCTGAGATCGTCAAGTCTGATCGTCCAGAACTAGCGGGCGCCAAGCGCGTCGTGTCGGGCGGCCGTGCCATGGGTTCGGCGGACGAGTTCCACAATGTTATCGAGCCTTTGGCCGATAAATTGGGTGCGGCCGTTGGTGCGTCACGTGCAGCTGTAGACGCAGGCTATGCGCCGAATGACTATCAGGTCGGCCAAACTGGCAAAGTTGTCGCGCCAGAGCTTTATGTCGCTGTCGGGATTTCCGGTGCCATCCAGCATTTGGCGGGCATGAAGGATTCCAAGGTCATCGTCGCCATCAACAAAGATGCCGACGCGCCAATCTTCGCCATTGCCGATTATGGCTTGGTTGCTGACTATAAGTCGGCTGTACCAGAACTGATGGGTGAATTGGCCAAAGCCGGTCTCTAATCGAAAGCCAGTCTTTAATCGAAAAATGGGCCTTCGGGCACAGGACTGAAAAACGAACGCTTCCCTGCTCTGCGGGGAAGCGTTTTTGTATTTGGACTCACCACTTAAACCTGAAAGCGCCGGTCTTGGACGGCCAAATAGGCAAAGCGCTTCACCTCACGGCGACCACGCGTCACGGTATCGAGGACAAGGCCTGAGAATACCGAAATCACAGCGGTAACCATCAAAGCGCTGGCTAAAATGGCGGTCGGGAAGCGGGATACGAGGCCTGTCGCCAAGAACTCTATCACCACCGGAATGCCAAGTCCTAAGGCTATGAGCGCGAGTACAGCGCCTAGAAGACTGAAGACCGCAAGGGGGCGTTCTTCCCGCACGAACAAGCCGATGATGGAAACGATACGTATGCCATCGCGAATGGTGTTGAGCTTGGAAATCGACCCCTCGGGCCGTTCGGCATAGGGGGTTGGCTGCTCCTTAATGGTCATGCGCAATTCAAGGGCGTGAACCATCAGCTCTGTCTCAATCTCAAACCCACTCGAATGGGCCGGGAAAGACTTCACAAATCGGCGAGAAAAAATCTTATAGCCCGACAGCATGTCGGTGGTCATTTGGCCAAAGACAGCGCTTACTAACCCGGTCAATAAGCGATTGCCAAAGCGATGGCCGGGCCGATAGGCCTTCACCGCAGTGTCAACGCGGGCCCCATTTACCAGATCGGCATGGGTGGAGATCATCAGATCAATCAGTTTTGGGGCTGAAGGCGCGTGATAGGTGGCATCGCCATCAATCATCACGTAGATATCGGCCTCAATGTCGGCAAACATCCGGCGAACAACTTCACCTTTGCCTGGGCGATCTTCGCGACGCACAATCGCTCCGGCGGCAACCGCGCGCTCAAATGTGTCATCGGTCGAGCGATTATCATAGACATAGATCTTGGCGTTGGGCAGCGCTTGAGCAAAGTCTTTAACGACGGTCGCAACGGTCGCGCCCTCGTTATAGCACGGCACCAGCACCGCAATCGACAGATGTGGTTTATCTATGTCTGACATCAGAACCTCTACGCCATCGAGCCTTAGGGTGGGTCGGCGAAATTACGAAGCGGGATTTGCATAGATCGCGCAAGGAGGGGGTAGCGCAGGATGGGTTGCGAATTGCAACCGTCAGACGGAGTAGCTAGAGGGGGGTAAGATTTTCGGCGATGGGCACATCGCGACTCGACTGAGGGAAACGGCGTGTCTGAACAAGTCCAAGATGTCACAGCTCAAAAGACGCAGCGCACTGGCTTAAACCTTCTCGATTTTTTCTGCCAAGGTTGGCGCCCGCATGTTCTGATCCTTTTAGTCTTGCTCGCTTGCGCCCTACCGGGCTTCGTGGCGCTTCAACCTTTGGACCGCGATGAGAGCCGCTTTGTGCAGGCGACGACTCAAATGTTCGAAACGGGCGACTTCGTCCGCATCAGCTTTCAAGACGAACCCCGGAACAAAAAGCCCATTGGCATTCACTGGCTTCAGGCGGCAACTGCAGGCCCCCTCAATGGACCAGAGACCCGAACGATTCAGGCTTTTAGGATTCCATCTCTATTGGGTGCTGGCTTGGCGGCTTTGTGCGTGTTTCAGATCGGGGCCCTGCTTTATAGCCGTCGCGTTGGGTTGTTGGCTGGCCTTGCCATTGCGTGTGGCCTCTTATTGTCGACCGAAGCAGGTATAGCCAAAACCGATGCGGCACTCGCTGGCTTTACCGCCTTGGCTTATCTGGGGCTGGCAAAACTGCGCGCAGCGCCTTCAGGTAAGGCCAAAGATTGGGCACCTTGGGCATTGTGGATTGGCCTTGGCATGGCGGCTTTGATCAAGGGCCCCATCGGACCGCTCTTGGTCATCCTATCGGGCGTCATGTTGCTCGTGTGGGAACGTGATTTTGGCTGGGTAAAGCGGGCGGCGCATGGGCCGTCCATGCTGTTGGCAGCGGCGATTGTGTTGCCGTGGTACATCGCAATCTGGCAAGCGACCAATGGACAGTTTTTCTTCGATGCTGTTGGTCAAGACCTTGCACCTAAGCTTGCCGGACAGTCTGAGAACAAGAGCGTGCCGCCCGGTGCCCATCTTTTGCTGTCACCCGTCATCTTTTGGCCAGGCAGCATCCTGATCCCGCTTGCGCTTTGGACGGCGTGGCGAGAGCGTAAAGATCCACGGGTACGCTTTCTACTTGCGTGGCTGGTGCCGGGCTGGTTGATGTTTGAAGCAGCCCCAGCGAAGCTTGCCCATTATACCCTGCCGGTTCACGGCGCTGTCCTGCTGTTAGGCTCGATTGGCCTTCTCAGTGCGGGTTGGCAGAAGGCGTGGCTGCGCTGGACAAGTGTGGTCATTTTAGGCTTCGGCACTTTGATCATGACGGCTCTGCCCCTTATCCTCGCGCAGGATGTTGCAGCAGGTACGCAGGGCAAGGCCATTCAGGCCAGTGCAGCGATTGGCTTTGCCGGATTAGTCGCCCTTGTGCTGGTGCTACGCCAATCACGCTGGGCTGGCGGAGCCTTGATTGGCAGCGCTATCGTCGCCAGCCTTGCAGTCAAAGGCCTGTTCGTGCCGTCGATCCCGCAACTCGATCTAAGTCAGCGCGTTTCTGCCGCTTTAGTCCAAGAGGGTCTACACCCACGCTTGTCGCCCGGACGCCCGGGTCCTTTAATTGGGGCAGGCTATCAGGAGCCCAGCCTAATCTTCCTGACACGCAGCGATTCAGCCCTTTCCAGCGTGACAGCCGCCGTTGCCGCGGCAAAGCCTGGCGTCGGCCTCGTGCTTAATGCCGACCCACAATTTGAGGCCCCGCTGATCGATGCCTTGGCACAAAAGGGCTTAAGCGTCGCATGGCGCGGCAGCCCGCTGGCCGGTCTCAACTACTCAAAGGGCGACGAGGTCACCCTTAAGATTGGTGAGGTCGTGGCTGCGCCTAAACGTACTCAGGCGAGCGGCCCCCAGCGCTAGACCGTGGTGCGTGCGCCGCAGGTGGCGCAAACTCCAGATAGGCTTGGCGAATGTCGGACGCTAAGTTCAGCAATTTGGGAAGAAGCTCACCAATCGCGCGATCATCGCTCAAGGCCGAGCGAATAAAGCGCACAGTTACTGCTGCCAGAACCTCCGGCCCATCGCCAGCAGAAGGCCTCAGGACTGGAACCGCGATGTTGATCTCGCCGCCAATGGGTTTCGCATCAAAGGCAAAACCGCGCGTGCGAATGTCTTCCAATTGCCCCTTGAGCGACGTATACCCCTGACGGTGGAGGCCAATTTCCTCCAGCAAATTGCGCTTATGCGAGGTCTCAAACGCTTGCACGACTTGCCCAGCACCGGATTCAAACAGGTCCAAATGGGCGCCACTGGTTAGGCGATTGAGGGCAAGCGGGCTGGTCCGATCTGTCGCAGCCCGCAAAATCAAATCTGAGCCTGTCAGAGTCCAGATCCCAACCGGCCAGAGGATCTGCTTACCTAGAGCGGCAATAAGGGGCCAAGCCCCTTCCCGGATCCAAGCTTCGTTTTGCGCACCCTCGGCGAGATTGGTTACTGCCAAGGTGGGGCGATAACGATCATCCATTTCATCGCGAATCACAAAGCCGCCCTGGCATAGGGTTTCTAGAATGCGATAAGCGGTTGTTCGAGGGACGCGGGCACGCTCTGCCACTTCAGTGACGGTCATTCCGTCTTGGCCGTTTAGCGCGCGCAGCGCCTCTAAACCGCGAAGCAAGGCTCTTATTGGGCGCACTGGCTCTGAATGGTCGTCTATCATTAGGTAACCCCTTATCTCCGGGTGCGCACTCGATCCCCCATAGAAAAGAATGTGACTAATTTTATTGACACAATAATGCGTCCAAATTTTTGGAATATCAAGCCATATCGCGCAGACCACTGCGCTAATTGGCTATTTGGAGGTGATAACTCGCAGGAAAATCGCGAGAGCCAGAACGGGAGCGACCAAGATGACGCTGAAATGCCCAAAGGGCGGGCGAGCAAATTTCCAAAAATAATACAAAAAGCTTTGTAATTTTGCTGTTTCTACGCGCCACGACGCTGCTTGACTTGTGCCGCCTATGTGTGTGGCGCGCGCGCTTGGATCAAATATGACCTTGCCGCCACCCAAGCCATAACGATGGCAGAGATCAATATCCTCAACATGGAGAAAGTACGCTTCGTCAAACCCGCCAATCTGCCAGAATGCGTCGGCACGGGTCACCATCAAAGCACCTGAAACAACTGGGGTCTCTAGCGGGCTTGTGGGCAAGGGCTCGCGGTTGCGGTTAAAGTCCCGCCAGATGCCAGCCTGTTCACCGGGGCGGCCCGCGCCTGAAAAACTGACGCAAGCAGACCACACGGACAATGTGCCACGTCGGGCACCGCGCTGTTCAAGGCCTTGTGGATCACAAATGTAACCGCCAACAAGGACTGGACTTGGTGCATCGGTTAGCAAAGCCATGTGAGCTAAAGCATCAGGCTCAACCACGCAGTCAGGATTCACAAATGCCAGCACGGAGCCAATCGCGTGCTTTGCGCCAAGATTGCAGCCACGGCCAAACCCGACATTGCCATGCCCGGTTATCAGCTTCAAACGCGGCTCGACCTCTGCCCAAGCGGTCAATTCTGTTACGACCTCGTAGGGATTGCCGTTATCGACGAGGATGATCTCAACACAGGACGAACCCGCCAGCAGGTTTGTCAGACACAGGCGAAGGATATCCCCGGTATAATAGGACACCACAATGGCGCTGATATGTGCCTCAGCCTTCACGGCGCGCTCGCAAGGCACTGGCCCAACGGCGCGGATTGCGCAGCATGAACGAGAAGGCGATCAACGCGGCAAGACTGGTCCATACCCATTCCCGCCACGCAGAATGGCTAAAACCCCAATTGAGGAAAAGGAAGGTCAGTCCGCCTACTAGAGCGGCCGAAGCGACGCGATACCGCCCGAACACCCGAATGGCGACACCCCCTGCCATGATTAGCGTTACAGATGCCAAAAGCGCCCCAATCCCACCGGTCTCCAGCCAGATGTGTAAGGGCGCGGCATGGGGGTGTAATTGAATAATTGGCCACTCAAACCCACCGTACAAGATCGGCGTATCAAAAGTGCTTCCAGCCCCCAGTCCCCAGCCTGTCAACGGCTTTTGCGCGATATAATTAGACGCCGTCTCCCACATTTGGGCACGCCGACCATAGGATAAGGGCATCTGATCGCCGGGCAAAAGCTGAAACGCGACCTGCGCGATGGTGGGGTAAATCAAAGGTGCCGCTGCAATCAGTATTGCTGCACCACCGCTGACCAATCCCAAGGCGAGCCGCGGAAAGCTCAAAGCAAACAAGGCAGCGATAGTGCCTACAGCAAGACCAACAGCGTTGATGTCGGTTCCAAATTGAAGGGACGTAAAGATCGCTACGGCAACCAAAAGAAAGCGGATGCGGGCATCAGACATTTGCTGATAAAGACACGCATAAGCCACCCAAAAGAGGGTGAGCGTCGCAGAAGCAGCGCGGCCCATATCCCCCGCAATCTCTAAAGGCTCTTTATCTGGAGACGCGAACCTATTCATCGCGTAGTGATTTAGGGCTTCACTCACCATAATGCCCAGAGCAACAAATACACCTGCAATAATGGCACGTTGTGCCAAGAGCCGATCTTCCCCTTGGCACCTATAGACCGCCCAAATGCCTATCGGCGCGAGCACGCAGACCGCAGCGAGACGCCGTACCGTTTCTGCGGCCAATTCGGGCGCTGGTGACCAAATGGCAGTCAACAATACCCACATCGCAAACAAGAACAGGCACAGCCAAGCTTCGCCATGCTTTTTCAAGGCACCAACAAAGGCCCTATCAAGGGGCTTGCCCTTTGCCCTTAACCCGTAAATTAACCCCCACAGACCGGCTATGCCCAAGCTCATCGCGAGGCCTGAAACACCTGTTCCAGCAAAAAAGCCAAAACCAATGCCAAAGGCCCCAGCGATTTTCGCGCTGGGGTTCATCGGTCTGATTTGCTTTAGGCCTGGTTGGCTAACACTCAAGCAAGCGCCTCTTTCAGATCGGGGGCCAAACTCTCTGCCGTCAGGATCGCGACCGCCTCGTCCAACGTCATGATTTCTTGGCCCTGGCTACCAAAGCGACGCAGGGCGACTTTGCCTTCTTCGGCTTCACGTCGACCAACCACCGCCATGACGGGCACTTTGGCGAGGGAATGTTCCCGCACTTTATAATTGATCTTCTCATTGCGCAGATCGGTTTCAACACGAATGCCCGCCCGCTTAAAGCGCGCCGCAACTTCATGCCCATAATCATCAGCTTCAGACGTGATGGTCGCAACAACCGCTTGGACCGGGGCCAGCCACGTTGGCAAAGCGCCGGAGTAGTTTTCGATCATAATGCCGATAAAGCGCTCAAACGTGCCAAAAACAGCGCGGTGCAACATCACTGGGCGATGCTTCAAGCCGTCTTCGCCGGTGTAGACCGCATCCAGCCGTTCGGGCAGGACATAGTCCAGCTGGAACGTGCCGCACTGCCACGTTCGACCAATGGCGTCGGTTAGGTGGAATTCCAGCTTTGGACCATAAAAGGCACCGTCACCTTCCGCGATCACAAAGTCTACGCCAACACTGGTCAAGGCATCGGCCAGGGCTCTTTCGGCCTTATCCCACGTCTCGTCCGTACCAGCCCGCTTTTCTGGCCTTGTCGCCAAACGGTAATGGATGTTGGTGAGCCCACAGGCGGTATAGGCGCGATTAAACAGGTTCAAGAAGCGTTTGGTCTCTTCGCCAATCTGATCTTCGCGGCAGAAGATATGCGCATCGTCCTGTGTCATCTGGCGAACCCGCATCAAGCCGTGTAGGGCACCATTGGCTTCATTGCGGTGGCAACAGCCAAATTCAGCCATCCGGATCGGCAGATCGCGATAGCTACGCTGATCGGACTTGAAAATCTGAATGTGCGCTGGACAGTTCATCGGCTTGAGCGCTAGCAAGTCTGCTTCGCCCGAGAAGATAGGCGCACCTTCCTCAACCGAAGGCGCTTCATCGGGCACCACGAACATATTCTCGCGGAACTTCTCCCAATGGCCTGATTGCTCCCAGAATTTTGACGCCAAAAGCTGCGGCGTTTTCACTTCAACATAGCCATCGGCATCAAGCTGACGGCGGATAAAGGCCTCCAGCGTGCGCCAGATCATATAGCCCTTGGGGTGCCAGAAGACCGAGCCTTGCGCCTCTTCTTGGAAGTGGAACAGATCGAGCGCCTTACCAATCTTGCGGTGATCGCGCTTTTCAGCTTCTTCTAAGCGCATCAAATGGTCGGCCAATTGCTTATCATCGGCCCAAGCGGTGCCATAAATCCGCTGCAGCTGCGGGTTCTTGGGGTCGCCACGCCAATAAGCGCCAGCCAGTTTCATCAGCTTAAAGGCTTTGCCCAACCGACCGGTCGACGGCAAATGCGGCCCACGACACAAGTCCTTCCAGCTATCGCCTTGGCGATAGACGGTGATGACTTCGCCTGGCGGGATGATGTCGTCGATGATATTGGCCTTAAACGTCTCCCCAATCGCATTGAAATGCGCGATAGCGTCATCGCGGTCCATCTCCTCGCGGACGATGGGAAGATCGGCATCGACAATCTCGCGCATGCGCTTTTCAATGGCTTCGAAGTCATCGGTTGAGAATTTTTCTTCGCGGTAAAAGTCGTAATAGAAGCCATCTTCAACCGTTGGCCCAATCGTCACCTGCGTGCCGGGAAACAATTCTTGCACGGCTTGCGCCAGTACGTGGGCGGTGTCGTGGCGAAGCACTTCGAGGCCATCAGCGCTGTCGCGCGTGACCAGTTCAAACTTCCCGCCGTGATCGAGCGGGCGGATTAAATCCCACCATTGACCATCGACCTTTGCGGCGACGACTTTCTTGGCGAGGGATTTGGAAATGCCTTCGGCAATGGCCAAAGGCGTAACCTGCGGCTCATAGTGGCGGACGGCACCATCGGGGAATTCTAAGTTGATCTTCCTCGCAGGTGACGGGTGCAGGATCATAACCGGACCCGCCACCAGGGCGACACCGGCAGACCCGGGCGAACCCCATCCAAGATCCTCGCCATGCGCCAAATTGGCGAACACAGTCTGCGGCATAATCGGAACAGCTTGGCAAATAACGACATTGTTGACCGATCAGCGGCGACAAGGTGACCTTGTAAACGCGCTGCGCGGCCAGAAGCACCCGTGCCGGTACAGAAAGGATCATTGGTGTTGCCATGATTTTGTCAGCTGCGTCGTCAATCTGATTGGAAGCCAGAGCCGCTACATCCAGTGCCAAACCTCAGAGAAGAGAAGTCAATGTTGAACAGTCAGGCAGGGTGAAATCTTGCCGCAGCGAAGCGCCCTGCCGCGCCTCGCCGGCTTTAGTCAGTAGTCAAATGGGCAACCAGAATGGCAAACATCATGAGGCTCTATACCCCGACACGGGATGGCTTGTCACCACCCCTCGCGTCAGATTTCATCCACGCTTGCCTGCGTGGCCAATGCGCGCTCACACGCCTCCACGGCGGCATCGAATGCCAAAAGCGCAGAAGTGTGGCGCGGGGGATATTCTTTGACAGCTTCCAGGTATCGCAATTCCCAGAAACGCCCGGTCGGGGCAGGCCCTTCGCCTTTCAGCATCGCCTTAAACGCATCGCGTGCGGCACGGATGTCATCGGCAGTGGCACCCACAATATGGCGCATCAAAATGCTGGCGCTCGCTTGCCCTAAAGCACAGGCCTTTGGCTCAATCCCCGCCGCGCTGACCCGACCATCCTGCAGACGAACATCCAATTCGATCTCAGACCCGCATAAGCGAGAAACCCGATGCGACCGCCCATCAGGGCTTTCCAGCAAACCGACACGGGGAATGTCCGCCGCAAGTTCCAGAACGCGCGAAGAATAAAGGTCTTGGCTCATGAGGCTAACATAGGGATTTGTTGGGGCGTTGGAAGGGTGTAATGGCGGCTTTGCGCCGGAGGTTGCCATTTCTAGCAGGTTGTCGGTTGCTCAAAAGTGGACGCTTGGCAGCCCGTAGGGTGCGGTCCGACAGCACTGCACCATCGCAACTACGATGGTCTTTGATTTGATTGTTTCCACCAGGAATGATGGGGTGGACGCCCCCTGACGGCATCTATGTGCCAGTATGTGGATTGTTGGAGTCACATACGAAGGAGGCGTCCGTGGAAGAGGTTAGCATAATTGGGTTGGATTTG
>VYLK01000340.1_pt1 | contig 18116 bp, 15 predicted proteins | sample 5114321 | NCBI WGS metagenome assembly VYLK01 (sample SAMN12291792, study PRJNA351875) | freshwater metagenome | isolation source: freshwater lake | place: USA: Michigan, MSU2 Lake | collected 2011-08-16
GCCTGGCCTCGCTGGCCGTGGCCTGGCACCTCGGGTCGGCGGCCGCGCAGCCCGCGGGCACGCCCGCAACCCCGGCCGAGCGCGCCACGCGCCACGCGCTGGTCATCGGCATCGGCACTTACACCGACCCCGCCGTGCCCGCGCTCAAGGGCGTGGTGCACGATCTCGTCAGCGCCCGCCGCATGGCCGCCGCGATGGGCGTGCCCGAGGCCAACATCACCGTCGTGCGCGACGAGGTCGCCACGGCCGAACGCATCCGGCAGGAGATCGACGCGCTGGGCCGCCGCGTGAAGGATGGCGACCGCGTCTTCGTCTACTACTCGGGCCACGGCACGCGCTGGTTCGACGAGGACGTGAAGGCCGAAGGCTGCACCGAAGGCCTGCTGGCCACCGACGGGCGCGTGCTCAGCAACGTCGAGATCGGCCAGCGCCTGGCCCCGCTGGCCGCGCGCGCCGACAAGATGCTGGTGTTCTACGACGCCTGCTTCTCGGGCGGTGTGGCCGGCGAGCCCTTCCGCACGCGCAGCTTCGTGCGCAACGCCAGCACGCCCGCGGGCGAGCAGGTCACGCCCAAGTTCACGCGCGTCGGCGCTCCGGAGGTCTGCGCGCAGCCCAGCAACTTCCGCACGCGTTCGCTGGCGCAGGGGCTGCAGCCCACGCAGCCGGTGGCGCAGAACGTGGTGCACATCGCGGCCAGCCGGCCCGATGAGGTGAGCTTCGACAGCAGCAGCTTCGGCGGCTATGCCACCGTGCACTGGCGCGATTGTCTGCTCGGCCAGGCGCGCGATCTGGATGGCAGCGGCGCCATCACGGTGGACGAGGTCACGCGCTGCGCGCAGGCGCGCATCACGCCCTCGCTGGCCGGCCAGCCGGGCATCCTGGGCCAGCAGATGACCATCGCCGGCAACGCGAACTTCGTGCCCGCCTGGATGGGCGCGGCCTTCACGCCGGTTGCCGCCGCGCAGCAGGCAGCGAACACCGCGCCGGCCCGCATCGCCAGCCCGGCCGAGATCCTGGCCGAGGTGCACGGCCAGCGCGACGGCAGCCGGCGCGTGGTGGCCACGGTGCGCCAGCCGCTGATGAAGATCGGCCGCGACACGCTGGACCTCGATGTCACGCCCTCGCGCGACGGCTACCTCTACGTGGCCCTGGCCGGCAGCGACGGCCAGAGCCTGTACCTGCTCTACCCCAACGCGCTGGCCACCGACAACCGCGTGCAGGCCGGCCGCCGCGTGAGCCTGCCGGGCAGCGGCGGCTGGGAGATCGTGGCCGCCGGCCCGCCCGGCCCCGAGACCCTGCTGGTGATGGTGAGCGACGCCCCTCGCGACCTGCGCGGCCTGGCGCAGGCGCCGGCCGGGCCCTTCATGCAGACGCTGCTGGACGGCCAAGGCCGCGCCCGCCTGCAGGCGGTGCTGGGCAACGGCACGCCGCCGGCGGGCTGCGGCCAGCCGGGCCGGCCGAGTTGTTCAGACGCCTTCGGCGCCGCGCTGCTGAAGGTGGAGACGCTGCGCTGAGCGCAGCGGGAGCTGCAGCGGCCTTCAGCCGCGCTGTGCCAGCGCCACGATGGCGCCTGCGGGCAGCGCGCCCGATTGCCGCGAGGTCTCGCGCCCGGCCTGCACGCGCACCAGCGTCGGGATGCTGCGGATGCCGAAGCGCTGGCTCAGGCCCGGGTTGTCGTCGCTGTTCACCTTGACGAACAGCACCTGGCCCTGCAGCTGCGCCCCGGCCTGCGCGAAGGCCGGCGCCATCATGCGGCAGGGGCCGCACCACGGCGCCCAGAAGTCCACCAGCACGGGCCGCGCGGTGGCCGCGACCACGGCGTCGAAGTTGTCGTCGCCCAGTTCCAGCGGCTGGCCCTGCAGCAGCGGCTGCCCGCACTTGCCGCAGTTGGGCGCGTCGTCGATGCGGGCCGCGGGCAGGCGGTTGGTGGCGCCGCAGTGCGGGCAGGGCAATTGCAAACGGGGGGTGTCCATGTCGGGCATGTGGTGGGGCTGGGCTGCGTTTCAATGCCCGGGGTGCCTCAGGGGCCCCAGATGCGCGGTGAGGCGTTCGCCAGCACCCTGTGGGCTTGCTCCCTAGAATTTGGCGGCGCTGCCCTCAACTGCCCTACCGTGAAACCGATGCCTGCTCACCTGCCCACCGACGCCTTGGCCCTTCCCTGTGGCTGCACGGGCGGGCCCACGCGCCGGCTGTTCACGGGCCTGATCGCTGCCGCCGCGCTGGCGCCGCTGGGCGCGGCCCAGGCGCAGTCCATGCCCGAGTGCCGCCGCTCGCGCGCTGCCGGCCTGATACCCGCCGGCCAGGTGGAAGGCACGGCGCAGCAGCAGTACGCCCAGATGCTGAGCCAGGCGCGCGGCCAGGGCGCGCTGGCCGTCACCAACGACCCGCAGCTGCAGCGCCTGCGCTACATCGCCTCGCGCATCGTGCCCTTCACGCCCGCGTGCAACGAGCGGGCGGCGCAGTGGCGCTGGGAGGTCAACCTGCTCGACAGCAAGCAGATCAACGCCTTCTGCATGCCCGGCGGCAAGATCGCGTTCTACACGGGCATCCTGCAGCAGTTGCAGCTGAACGACGACGAGGTGGCCATGATCATGGGCCACGAGGTCGCGCACGCGCTGCTGGAGCATGCCCGCGAGCGCATGGCCAAGAGCGGCGGCACCGAACTGCTGCTGCGCGGCGGCGCGGCGCTGCTGGGCCTGGGCAACCTGGGCGACATGGCCGCGGCCGGCGCCTCGCAGCTGCTGAGCCTGCGCTTCGGCCGCCAGGACGAATCGGAAGCCGATTCGCTGGGCCTGCTGATGGCCGCGCGCGCTGGCTACGACCCCGCCGCTGGCGTGACGCTGTGGCAGAAGATGGGCAAGGCCACCGGCGGCAAGGCGCCGCCGCAGTGGCTGTCCACGCACCCGGCGGGCGAGACCCGCATCAAGGACATCCAGAGCAAGCTGCCCGCGGTGCAGCCGCTGTTCACGGCCGCGGCCAAACCCGACCGGCGCTTCGCCCCGCCGGCGGCCGGCTGAAGCGGCGCGCGCTAGCGCGCCTCACCACTTGGCGGCCAGCGGCCGCAGCAGCCGCAGCCGGCGGCGGCCGACCTCGACGTAGCCGCCCTTCTCCAGCTCTTTCAGCACCTTGCTCACCATCTCGCGGCCGCAGCCGAGCAGTTGCGAGATCTCCAGGTGCGAAGGCGCGGGGTCGATGAGCCGGGTGCCGTCGGGCTGGGCTTCGGCCAGGGTGTCGAGCAGCGCCTTCAGCCGCCCGTAGACGTCGTTCAGCGCGATCTGCTTCATGTTCAGCGTGGCCGCGCGCGCGCGCCGTATCACCTTGGCCAGCAGCTCGAAGGCGAAGGCCGGGTCTTCCTGCAGGTGGGCTTCCAGCGTGGCGCGCGTGACCATCGCGCACAGCGTGGGTTCCACCGCCTCGACATGGGCCGAACGGGCGCCGCCGTCCAGGCCCATCTCGCCGACGAACTCGCCGGCGCCGTACAGCCCGTAGGTCAGCTCGCGCTCGTCGCTGCCCGTGGTGTAGGCGCGCAGGCGGCCGTGCAGCACGATGTAGATCGTGTCGCCGACATCGCCTTCGTGGATGAGCTGCGCGCCCTTGCGCAGCGGCCGCTGCACACCCCGGCGCGCCAGCGCCCGCAGCGATGCGCTCATCGGGGCGGCCAGCAGCGGGTCTTCGGTGTCGGAGGGGGGCTTGGGGCGGCTCGGCATCGATCGGTGGGCCGGCGCGGGGCCTGCGCCCCACCGGACCGCCGATCTTAGCGGCGCGGCCCTGCCGAGCCGCCTGCCCCGCCCAGGCCCCGCAGGGCTCCCACCAGCGGCGGCAGCACCGCCACCTGGCGCACCAGTTCGCGGATGCTGCCGGCACCGGTTTTGGTGCGGATGCTGCCGATCTGCGTGCGCACCGTGGACACCGCCACGCCGGCGCGCGCCGCCACCTCGCCGGGCCGTGCGCCGGCGCACAGCTGCTCCAGCACGCGTGTTTCTGCCGGCGTCAGCCCCACGCTGCGGGCGTAGCCCTGCACCGAGAGCTGCTCGCACACCTGGCGCTTGCCCAGCACCAGCAGCGTCGCGCGGGCCGGGTCGGTCTGGCCGGTGGCCGTGGGCCCGGGCATGGGCACCACCGAGACGCACACGCGCTGTGTGCCTTCGCCCAAAGTCACCAGGCGGCGCAGCCCGCGCTGCGCGGCGGCCAGCGCGTCGTACAGCGGCGCCACGTCTTGCGCGCGGTGGGCGCGCAGCGTGTTGCCCAGCAACTGCAGCGGGTGGTCGCCGTCGAGCTCCAGCCGCGCGGCATGGTTCAGGTAGCTGACCTGCGCGTCGGCGGTGACGAGCAGCATGCCGTAGTCGATCTCGTCGAGCATGCCCAGCATCCAGACGCTGGGCTGGCCGGGGTCGCGGCCGGCCCGCTCGCCGCGCTCACGGCCGTCCTCCACAGCGGCACGGGCCATCACGGCCGCCATGGTCGGCATGGCCGGATTCGGTTGAATGGCTTGAAGCATGGCACCCCCTGTGAGTCGCTGGTCAATGGCGGCCGATGCCGGCGCCTTGGGTGCAACCTTAGGTGAAGGCTCGGGCCGCAGGGGGTGAATACACGCGCGGCTCTTGGTGAACTATTCACCTTGGCGAAGCAGGCCCCGCCGCGGGGGGGAGGGGGTCCCCCGCGGTGCCACGGGGGGCAGGCGGCCCAGGGTCTGCACCAGCGCTGCCAGCGAGGCGTGCCCCGTCTTGCGGCGCAGCGCCAGCACGTGGGTGCGCACGGTGGTGGCGCGCAGGCCCAGCACCGCGGCGGCCTGCGCGCTGCCTTCGCCCAGGGCCAGGCGTTGCAGCACGCGGGTTTCGGTGGGGCTCAGCGCGTGGGCGCTGGCGTAGCTGGGCAGGTCGTTCGCGTGGCCGGGCGCCGGCGGCAGGCTCAGCAGCAAGGTGCAAGCCCCGGTCTCGGGGCCGGGCAGGCGGCTCAGCCGTGCGCCGGCCGGATGGGCCAGGGGCACGCGCTGCGTGGTGGGGGCGGCACGCACGGCGTCCAGGGCCACGCCGAAGTTCGCATCGGCCACCGCACCCGCCGGGTGCACGCGCTGCTCGGCATCGAGCCGCCAGTCGCGGCCGTCTTGCAGCAGCGCCCGTGCGGCCGCGTTGGCGTGCAGCAGCGTGCCGTCTGCCTGCAGCACGAGCAGGGCCGTCGCCAGGGCGTCGGCCGCCTCGGCGAGATGGGCCACGTCGGGCGCCCTGGGCGGCCTGGGCGGCGGTGCGGCGGCAGAAGAAACAGGCGGCGTGGTCATTCCCGCAAGTTAGCCGGCGTTGGCTTCGCCGGCATCGACCCACGGGGGGATGGAGTGCCCGGCCGGGCGTGCGGTCAGGCGTCGATCAGCAGCACGGTGCTGCTGCAGGCCGGCACCGCGAGCGTGGCCACGCCGTTGGCAACGCTCGCGGCTTCACCTTGCCAGCCTTGCACCTGTCGGGGCCGCAGCGGCAGGCGGTGCAGCGGCAAGGCCGCCGACGTGGCCGCCCCGCGGTTCACCAGCACCACACTGGCGGCTTGCGGCGTGTAGCGGGCATAGGCCAGCCAGTCGTCGCCCTGGGCCAGCGTGAGCGTGGCGCCCTCGCGCCACTCGGCGCGCTGCGCACGCAGGCGCGCCAGGCGCTGCACGTGCTGCCACAGCGGCATCGGCCAATGGCGGCGGTCCCAGTCGAAACAGCGCCGGCAGTCGGGGTCGGCGCCGCCTTCCAGGCCGATCTCGTCGCCGTAGTAGAGGCAGGGCGCGCCGGGCCGCGTGAACAGCAGCGTGAAGGCCAGCTGCAGCCGCGCGTGGTCGCCGCCCAGCTCGGTCAGCAGGCGCGGCACGTCGTGGCTGTCGAGCAGGTTCATCTGCGCCAGCTGGTTGGCGTAGGGGATGGCCGCGATGGCGCGCGTGAGCCAGGCCTCGAAGGCCGCGGTGCTCAGGCGCTGGCGCACGCCGGCGAGTTCCAGCCCGGCCAGCCAGCCGCGCACGGGCGTGGTGAAGCCGTGGTAGTTCATCGCGCCGTCTTCCTGGTCGCCCTGCAGCCAGCGCGTGGCCTCCGAGAAGTGCTCGCCCAGCAGGTAGGCCTGCGGGTTCTCTTCGCGCACGGCCTGGCGCATGCGGCGGATGTGGCGTGCGTTGTGCCGCGCGCCGGTGCCTTCACCCAGCATGTGCACGACATCCAGCCGCCAGCCGTCGATGGACCAGGGCGGCTGCAGCCAGCGGCGCAGCACGCTGTCGGGCGCGCCGTAGACGGCCTGCTGCACGCCGGGCACGGAGAAATCGAGCACCGGCAGCGTACCGTGGCCCTTCCAGCCGAGCACGCGGCCTGCTGCATCGCGCGCGTACCAGTCTTTGTGCTGCTGCAGCCAGCCGTGCTGCTCGCCGGTGTGGTTGACCACCGCGTCCAGCATCAGCCGCATGCCGCGCGCCTGCGTGGCCTCGCGCAGCGCCAGCAGCGCGGCATTGCCGCCGAGCAGCGGGTCGACCTGCGTGTAGTCGCTGGTGTCGTAGCGGTGGTTGCTGGGGCTCTGGAACACCGGGTTGAGGTAGATCGCGGTGACGCCGAGTTCGTCCTGCAGATACGGCAGGCGCTGCGTCACGCCGGCCAGGTCGCCCCCGAAGAACTGGCGCTGGCCCAGGCGCGATTCGGGTCTGGCGCCCCAGGGGCTGGCCACGGCGCCTTCGGGCGCTTCGAAGGGCGCGGGGTTGCCGCGCGCAAAGCGGTCAGGAAAGACTTGGTAGAAGACTTGGTCGCGCACCCAGGCCGGCGGCTGTCCGTGGCGGTGGTGGCGGAAATGCACGGCCTCGGGCGGCAGCTCGGCGTGCAGGCCGTCGGCGGCCAGCCATTGCAGGCGGCCTTCATCGCTTGGTGCGGCACCTTCCAGCGCCACCACGAAGCAGTAGCGCTGCAGACCGTGCCCGCCGTCCCAGGCGATGTGGGCGCGCCAGCGCTGGAGCGCGCCTTCGTGGCCGTCGGGCTGCAGGGGCGTGAGCAGCTCCTCGTTGTCGGGCAGGCTGCGCACGAACACGCGCCCGGCGGGCAGCGGCGTGTCGCTGAGCAGCACGAGCTGCAGGCCGGTGGCATCGGGCACGGCCCAGGGCGGGGTGGCAGGGTGCAGCAGGAACATGCGCCCGGATTGTGCCCAGGGCCCTGCGGCCCGAACGGGCTGCCCGGCCAGGAGGTGGGCGCTGGCTATGATGGATCTCCACCATGCCCCCGAGCTGCCCCCTGCCCCCCGCGCCGCTGCGATGAGACTGCGCCACATCGAGGTCTTCCACGCCGTGATGCAGGCCGGCACCGTCAGCGGTGCGGCGCAGGTGCTGCACATCTCGCAGCCGGCCGTCACCAAGCTGTTGCAGCATGCCGAGGCGCAACTGGGCGTGCTGCTCTTCGACCGCAGCAAGGGCAAGTTCGTGCCCACGCCCGAGGCGCAGCGCCTCTTCGTGGAAGTCGACCGCCTGCAGGGCGACCTGCTGGCCGTGCGCCGCCTGGCCGCCAGCCTCAAGACCGGCCAGACGCAGACCATCCGCCTGGCCGCCACGCCCGCGCTGGGCCTGACCGTGGTGCCCGCGGCCATGGCGCGCTGGCAGCAGGCCACGCCCGGCGGACGCTGCCTGCTCAGCACGCAGCACACGCGCGAGCTCATCAGCGCGCTGCTGCTCGGTGAGGCCGACATGGCGCTCACCTTGCAGGACCCCCGCCACCCTGGCCTGCGCGCCGAGGTGCTGGCCACCGCGCCCATGGCCGCGCTGGTGCCCATGCGCCAGCCCGCCGCGCGCCACGCCGGCCCGCTGCACGTGAAAGACCTGCCGCCCGAACTCATCGGCCTGGCCGACGACGACCCGCTCGGCCACCGCGTGCTGGCCGCCTGCGAGGCCACGGGCACGGTGCCGCAGATGCGCGTGACGGTGCAGACCTACCCGCTGGCCCGTGCGCTGGCCGAAGCCGGCCTGGGCGTGACCGTGGTCGACCCCTACACCGCCGCCAGCGCCGACCGCAGCCGCGTGCGCGTGCGCGTGATCGAGCCCGCGCTGCCGGTGCCGCTGGTGCTGCTGTCGGCGCACCAGGCGCCGCTGTCGCAGGCTGCGCGCCGCCTTGTCAAGCACCTGCGCGAGGCGGCCGAGGCTTGCCTGGAACCGCTGCACCAACCGGGCGCCGCGCTGGCGCGGCAGGCGGCGGCATGACGCTGGCCTTGCACGCCGTGCCGCCGGTGCCGGTGGAGGCCGTCGGCAGCCACCCGATGTTCCGGCCCCTGGCCAGCCTGCGCGGCGTGCGGCACGACCTGCGCTACGCCAGCCGCAACAACTTCGCCGGCGTGGAGCTCTACCGCGGCATGGATTGCGCCTGGCTGCGCCGCGAGGCCGCCGAGGGCCTGGAGGCCGCGGCCGAGGCCCTGGCCGCCGAACGCCCGGGCTGGCAGATCGTGGTGCTGGACGCCCTGCGCCCGCAACGCGTGCAAGAGGCCATCTGGGCCGATGTCGAGGGCACGCCCATGGAACGCTACTTCGCCCATCCGGTGCGCGGCTCCATCCACAGCTTCGGCATGGCCGTGGACGTGACCTTGCTCGACCTCCAGGGCCGCGAGACCGACATGGGCAGCGGCTTCGACGAGATGACGCTGGCCTCGCACCCGGCGCTGCACGCCGAGCACCTGAAGAGCGGCGTGCTCACGCCAGCGCAGGTGGCCGAGCGCGAATGCCTGGCGCGCGTGATGGCGCGCGGCGGTTTCCACGGCATCGCCACCGAGTGGTGGCACTTCGACCACGGCGACCGCGAGCGCGTGCGCCATGAATGGCCGCGCGTGGTCTAGGCGGCGCGCCCCCCCCCTTGCCTCCTCTTCACGGAGCTTCCTGCATGGCCTTGCCCCGGCGTCACTTCCTGGCCGCTTCGATGGCGGCGACTGCAGCCGCCACCGCCTCCACGGCGGGTTCTGCAGCGACGGCGAGGCCGCCCCTGCTGCGCGCCCCGCGCCTGCGCACGGGCGACACGGTGGCGCTCATCAACCCCTCGGGGGCCCTCTACGAACGCGCGCCCTACCAGTTCGCCACCGAGGCGCTGCAGGCCCTGGGCTTCAAGGTGCGCGAGGCGCCGAACCTGCGTGCGCGCTACGGCCACTTTGCCGGCACCGACGCGCAGCGCGCCGCCGACGTGAACGCGATGTTCGCCGACCCTTCGGTGCAGGGCCTCCTGGCCATGACTGGCGGCTCGGGCGGCAATCGCATCCTGCCGCTGATCGACTACGCCGCCATCCGCCGCACGCCGAAGTTCCTGGGCGGTTTCTCCGACCTCACCGCGCTCATCAACGCCGTGCAGGTGCAGACCGGCCTGGTCACCTTCCACTGCCCCATGGGCGCCAGCGAGTGGAACGACTTCAGCGTGCAGTGGCTGCGCAGCGCGGTGATGGAGGCGCAGGCCGTGACCCTGGCCAACCCGAAAGACCGCGAAGACAACCTCGCCGTGCGCGGCGGCCGCATCACCACGCTGCGCAGTGGCACGGCGCGCGGGCCGCTGGTGGGCGGCAACCTGGCGGTGCTGTCGTCGATGGCCGGCTCGGCCTACTGGCCGCGTTTCGACGGCGCCATCCTCTTCCTGGAAGACGTCAACGAGTACATCTACCGCGTCGACCGCATGCTCAGCACGCTGAAGCTCAGCGGCGCGCTCGACCGCGTGGCCGGCGTGGTGCTGGGCGGCTTCACCAACTGCGGCCCGGGCGACGGCAACTACGGCACGCTGACGCTCGATGAAGTCTTCGACGACTACTTCAAGCCGCTGAACGTGCCCGTCTACAGCGGCGCGCTCTTCGGTCACATCAAGCGCAAGTTCACGCTGCCCGTGGGCCTGCCGGTGGAGATGGACGCCGACGCCGGCACCGTGCGTTTCCTGCAGCCAGCGGTGTTGTAGCCGGGCCTACAGCAGGTCTTGCGTCTCGGGGTGGCGCTGCATGTAGGCCGCCACGTAGCTGCAGGTGGGGCGCACGCGCAGGCCTTCCTGGCGTGCCCAAGCCAGCGCTGCCTTCACCAGCGCGGCGGCGATGCCGCGGCCTTCCAGCGCCGGGGGCACCAGGGTGTGGGGCAGCACGAGCACATCGCCCTCGCGCCGGTAGCTGCACAGCGCCAGGCCCTGCGGCGTGTTCACGACGAAGCGCGAGGCCTCGGGCTGGTGCTGAACTTGGGGCCTTGAATCTGGGGGCATGGCGCGATTCTGACGCGCTCGGGCCACAGCCTTTCGGCTACATTGAGTTGCAAAGCTGCGCGCGCGGAGGTTGGTGGTGGTCAAGGGCCTGTTCCTGGAGAGTGTGGCGTCGGACGGCACGCGCGTGATGCACGTGATCTCGCGCCTGCCCTACCGCATCGGTCGTGAACCTGACAACGAACTCGCCGTCGAGGCCCGGGGCCTGAGCCGCCACCATGCCGTGCTGTCGCTCACCCCGGGCGGTGACGTGCTGCTCACCGACCTCAACAGCACCAACGGCACCTACGTCAACCGCGAACGGCTGGCAGCGCCCAAGGTGCTGGTGGACGGCGACGCTGTGCACTTCGGTGCCGCGGAGTTCCGCTTCGGTGTGCCCGAGGCCACCCTGGTGCCGAGGTCAGAAACCGACCTGCCGACCACGCTGGTGCCCAGGGGCCAGGTGCTGTCGAGCAACTTCGTGCGCGAGGAGCGCCCCTTCCGTGAGCTGCTGCAGGGCAAGGGCTTGTCGGGCGCCGCCCAGCCGATCGTGCAGGCCGAGGGTGGCAAGGTGCTGGCTTACGAACTGCTGGGCCGCTGTGAGCACCCCGAGTTGCGTTTCTCGCCGCTGCAGCTGTTCAAGCTGGCCGCCACGCTGAACCAGGAGGTCGAGCTGAGTGCGGCCTTCCGCCGCCACGGCGTGGCCGCGCTGGCACCGCGTCTGAACGGCCAGCTGCTCTTCATCAACGCTCACCCCGACGAGACCTTCATCGAGGCCTTCTTCGAAGACCTGCGCGCGCTGCGCCACGGCCCTGGCCAGCCCAAGCTGGTGCTGGAGGTGCACGAATCGGCCGTGGTCGACGTGCCGCGCATGCGCGAGCTGGCGGCGAGGCTGAAGGAGATCGACGTGCGTTTCGCCTACGACGACTTCGGTGCCGGCCAGGCGCGGTTGAACGAGTTGTGGGAGGTGCCAGCCCACGTCGTGAAGTTCGACATGAGCCTGATCCGCGGCATCCACACCGCCCCTGAAGCCAAGCGCCGCGGCCTGGCCAGCCTGGTGCGCCAGGCCATCGACCTTGGCAGTATCGCGCTGGCCGAGGGCGTGGAAGAAGAGGCTGAAGCCGCGGTCTGCCGCGAGATGGGCTTCCAGCTCATTCAGGGCTACCTCACGGGGCGGCCCATGTCTTTCAGCGCGCTGACCTGAGCCAACGCGGGCTCACGGCCTGTTCAAAGACCACTCAAGACTTCTTGCCGAAGAGCCCGGCCAGCCAGCCCTTGAACACCGTCCACATCAGGCCCAGGGCGTTGAGCTCCTTGACCTGCGCCGGAGCCACGGGCGCACGCACCGCCGGCACGGCCGGCGCTGCGACCGCCAGCGCGGTCTCGGCCGTGCCTGCCGCAGCTTCCGCGCCCGACGGCGCCTGAGCCTCGGCCGGCGCTGCGGCCACTGGCACCGCCGCGGCGGCTGCGCGGAAGTTGTCGGCGAACTGCGCCAGCATCGCGTCGCTCACCGGCACCAGCAGCCGGCTGCCGAACTGCGCCAGCTTGCCGCTGACGGTGATGGTGGCCTGCCCCATCAGCACCGTGGTGCCCGGCTCCTCGCCCGGCTCCAGGCGCGCGGTGAGCTGCATCGAGGCCGAGGAGCCCGCCTTGTCGGCGCCCTTGCCCAGCATCTTCAGCTCGCGCGTGGCCTCGTCCAGGCCCTGCAGCTCGATGTCGCCGCCGAAGCTCATCACCGCCGGGCCGATCTTGCTCTTGACGGTGCCCTTGAAGTGCGTGGCATCGAGCTGCTCGGTGATGGCCGCGCCCGGCATGCAGGCGGCGATGGCGTGGATGTCGCTGAGCACGGCCCAGGCCTGCGCCGGCGTGGCGGCAACGGGGTAACGCTTGTCGAGCTTGACTTCCATGGTCTCTTTCCGGGGGCAGGGCGCCGATTCTGTCAGTCTGGCGCAGCCGGCGCTGTCGCCGGCTTGCCGCACCAGCGGGCCAGCGTGGTCCGCAGGCGTTCGGCGTCGATGGGCTTGGTGAGGAAATCGCTCATGCCGGCGGCCAGGGCTTCTTCGCGCTCGGTCACCAGCGCCGCGGCAGTGAGTGCGATAACCGGCACGTCCAGGCCGGCGTCGCGCAGGCGGCGCGTGGCTTCATAGCCGCTCATGCGCGGCATCTGCACGTCCATCAGCACGGCGTCGAAGCCCCGCCCCGCGGCCTGCGCCTGTTGCACGGCGGCCAGGGCCTCGTGGCCGTCACCGGCCTGGGTCACTTCGGCGCCCCAGGCCTCCAGCAGGGCCACCGCGATCATCATGTTGACGGCGTTGTCTTCCACCATCAGCACACGCCGGCCCACCAGGCTGGCCGCGAGTTCGGGTTCGTCGGCGCTGGTGGCCGGGGTCTCGGCGGGCGCGGCCACCGGCAGTGGCAGCTCGGCCCAGAAGGTGCTGCCGCTGCCGGGCAGGCTGTGCACGCCCACGCGGCCGCCCATCAGCGTGGCCAGTTCGCGGCAGATCGACAGGCCCAGCCCCGTGCCGCCGTAGCGCCGCGTGATGCTCTGGTCGGCCTGCGTGAAGGGCTCGAAGAGCCGCGCCTGCTGCTCGGGCGCGATGCCCGGGCCCGTGTCTTCCACCTCGAAGCGCACCAGGCTCGCATTGCCGTCGCCTTCGGCGGCCAGGCGCCGCGCGCGCATCACCACCTGCCCGCTGGCGGTGAACTTCAAGGCATTGCCGAGGAAGTTGCTGAGCACCTGGCGCAGGCGCAGCGCGTCGCCCGTCACCCGCCCCAGCGGCGCGCCGGGCAGGGCCGGGGGCAGTTGCAGGCGCAGCGTCAGGCCGCGGGCATCGGCCAGCGTGGCATAGGTGCGCTGCAGCGTGTGCAGCAGCCCGTCGAGGTCGAAGTTGCCGGCCTCGATCTGCAGCTTGCCGGCCTCGATCTTGGAGAGGTCGAGGATGTCGCTGATGATGCCCGCCAGCGATTGCGCGCTCTCGACGATCTGCTCCAGGTACTGCTCGCGCCGGGGGCCGTCGCTGCGCTCGTCGCGCGCCAGCCGGGCCAGGCCGATCATGCCGTTGAGCGGCGTGCGCAGCTCGTGGCTGGTGTTGGCCAGGAAAGCGCTCTTGGCGCGGCTGGCCGCCTCGGCTTCGTCGCGCGCGCGGGCCAGCGCGTTTTGCGCCTCTTCGCGCGCAGTGACGTCCTCGATGATCCACACCGTGCCGCCATCGGCCGGGTTCTTTGGGTCGATGGCGCGCCCGCGCACGAAGGCCAGGAAGCTGCTGTTGTCCTTGCGGCGGGCCTGGCAGTGCACCTGCACCGCTTCACCGCGTGCCAGCGCAGGCCCGATCTCGCGGCCGATCCGTTCGTAGGTTTCATGCCCGGGCCAGACCTCGGCGCCCAAGCGACCGATCATCTCGCCGGGTTCCCAGCCGTAGAGCTGCTCGAAGTGGCGGTTGGTGAGCGTGAATACGCGGTTGCGCGTGACCGCGATGCCGATGGAGGCGTTGGCGAGGATGGCCTCGCGCTCCAGGCGCTGACGCTCGCGCTCGCTGACGTCGCGCGCGTTGATCACGATGTATTCGCGCCGCTCGATGGTGAAGCGGGCGGCCGAGACGATCATCGGTATCGTGCGGCCCGCGCGGGTGCGGAAGCTCAGTGCCGCATCGACCACCTGCCCGTCTTGCTGCAGCGCCTGCACGAAACGCTGGCGGTCGCTCTCGCTGGCCCACACGCCCAGCTCCAGCGAGGTGCGGCCCACCGCCTCGGCGGCCGACCAGCCGATGTGCTCCTCGAAGCTGCGGTTGACCATCGCGTAGCGGCCGGTGGCCAGGTCGGTGAGCGTGATGAGGTCGGGGCTGGTGGCCACCAGGTGCGACAGCAGCGTCTCCGAGCGGCGCACGGCTTCGTCGGCGGCGATGCGCTCGGTGTCGTCGATGAAGATGGCCAGCAGCGCCGGGCCGCCTTCGGTATCCACACGCACGCTCGTGCCCCGCACGTAGTACTGCCGGCCCTCGACATCGAGCGTGAAGTTCGCCACCGGCAGCGCGCTGCCAGGGGCCTGGCGCTGCAGCGCCTGCATGCGCTCGGCAGCGCGGCTGCGCGAATCGCCGCTTTGGTAGCGTTCCAGCAGGTCGGTTCCCAGCATGTCGGCCAGGGCGGCATGGCCGAAGAGCGTGACGGCGGCCGGGTTCGCATCGAGCACACGGCCGTTGCGGTGCAGCACCAGCGGGGTGGGAATGCGCGAGAACAGCTCCTGGTAGCGCGTTTCGGTGGCTTCCAGCGCGTGGTGTGCGGCGTGCACGGCCGTCACGTCGCGCACCACGCCCCAGTAGCCCGTGAAGACGCCGGTGCTGGTGAAGCGCGGCTCGCCGCTGATCAGCAGCGCGTGTTCGCGGCGGTGGTCGTCGGTCCAGAACACGGGCACATCGCGGAAGGGCAGCCGCGCGTCCATGTCGGCCTGCAGGCTGTCGAGCACGTCGTCGTCGCAGCGGAACTGCGGCAGCTCCCAGGGAATGCGGCCGCCGCCTTCTTCGGGTGGCAGCGCCCGCGGTGCCTCGCGGCCGAAGGCAGCGGTGATGACGCGGTAGCGCGCGTCGGTTTCCCAGTAGGCGTCGGCCGCCAGCGCGAGCAGGCGGCGGAAGCGGTCTTCGCGCTCGGCCGCCTGCGTGGACAGCCGCGCGAGGGCCTGCGAGGCCAGCACGCCGCAAGCCATGCCGGTGCCCAGGGCGAGCAGGCAGGTGCCCAGCAACAGCGGCAAGCCCGGCAGGCCGGGGCCGCTGTCCACCGTGGGCACGTGCAGAGCGACGGCCAGCACCATGGACAGTGCCAGCGCGCACAGCAGCGCGCCGGCGCGCCACCCGGCGGCCACGCTGAGCATGCAGACCAAGAGGCCCAGCAGCGGCATCGAAGGCGTGCGCAGGCCCCATCCGTGCACCACGCTGTTCATGCCGATCAGCAACACCAGTGACAGGAACACCAGGGTCATGGCCACGCGCAGCGCGCGCCCCTGCAGGCGGGTGCTGAACAGCGCCACCAAGGCCAAGGCGCCGAAGGCGACGGCCGTGGCGTAGGCCTGCGCGTGCCCGGGCACCAGCAGGAACACGAGCCCGGTGCCCACCAGGCACGCCACCCCGCTGACCGCCAGGAAGACCCGGCTCATCAGGCCCACTGCCTCGGCCTCGTACGCCTGGGGGGCGGGTGGGGCTTCGGGGTTGCTGGCCATGGCGGGGGGATGGGTCAGCCGCGGGGGCGGGCCTGCTGCAGTTGCTCTCGGGCTGCCTGCGCAGCGTGGCGTGCGGCCACGGCGAACTGGGCTTCGCCCTGCGCGCCCTGGGTGCCGGCGTAAAGCACCGCGCGGGAAGAGCTCACGACGATGGGCCCCCCGGACCGCCAGCCGGCGCGCACGGTGGCTTCGGCATCGCCGCCTTGCGCGCCAATGCCGGGGATCAGCAGCGGCAGCGTCGGCGCGAGCTCGCGCACACGCGCCACTTCGGCGGGGAAGGTGGCGCCCACCACCAGCGCGAGCTGGCCGCCCCGGTTCCAGTCGCCAGCGGCCAGGCGCGCGATGTGTTCATAGAGCAGGCTGCCATCGGCCAGGCGCTGCGCCTGCAGGTCGCTGCCGCCGGGGTTGCTGGTGCGGCACAGCAGGATCAGGCCCTTGCCGGCCCACTTCATGTAGGGCTCGATGGAATCCAGGCCCATGAAGGGCGAGAGCGTCACGGCGTCGGCGCGGTAGCGCTCGAAGGCCTCGCGCGCGTACTGCTCGGCGGTGGCGCCGATGTCGCCGCGCTTGGCGTCCAGGATCACCGGCACCTGCGGCGCCACGGCGTGGATGTGCGCCATCAGGCGTTCGAGCTGGTCTTCGGCGCGCTGCGCCGCGAAGTAGGCGATCTGCGGCTTGAAGGCGCAGACGAGATCTTTCGTTGCGTCGACGATGGCGCTGCAGAAATCGAAGATACGCGCCGGGTCGTCCTTCCACGCGCCAGGGAACCTGGAGGGCTCGGGGTCCAGGCCCACACAGAGCATCGATTGGTTCGTGGCCTGCGCGGCCACGAGCTGCGCGCGGAAGTCGGCGTTCATGGCTTCCAGCGGTGCGCCAGCTCGGTGGCCAGGCCGGTGTAGCTGCCCGGCGTCATCGCCAGCAGCCGCTGCTTGTCCTCATCAGGCAGCGCCAGCCCCTGGATGAAGCCCTGCATCAGCTCGCGCGTGATGGGCTGGCCGCGCGTGAATTCCTTCAGCTGGTTGTAGGGGTCGGGCAGGCCGTGGCGCCGCATCACGGTCTGCACCGGCTCGGCCAGCACCTCCCAGGCGCCGTCGAGGTCGGCGGCCAGCGCGGCGGCGTTGACCTCCAGCTTGTCGATGCCGCGGCTCAGGCTGTCGCAGGCCAGCAGCGCGTAGCCCAGCGCCACGCCCATGTTGCGCAGCACGGTGCTGTCGGTCAGGTCGCGCTGCCAGCGGCTGATGGGCAGCTTGTGGCTCATGTGGCCCAGCAGCGCGTTGGCCAGGCCGAAGTTGCCTTCGGCGTTCTCGAAGTCGATGGGGTTGACCTTGTGCGGCATCGTGCTGCTGCCGACCTCGCCCTTCTTCACCTTCTGCTTGAAGTAGCCCAGGCTGATGTAGCCCCAGACGTCGCGCGCCCAGTCGATGAGCAGCGTGTTGGCGCGCGCCACCGCGTCGAACAGCTCGGCCATGTAGTCGTGCGGCTCGATCTGGATGGTGTACGCGTTGAAGCTCAGGCCCAGGCGTTCTTCGACGACGCGGCGGCTGAAGCCCTCCCAGTCGAAGCCCGGGTAGGCGGCCAGGTGCGCGTTGTAGTTGCCCACCGCGCCGTTCATCTTGGCCAGCAGCGGCACCGCGGCGATGCGCGCACGCGCCGTGGCCAGGCGCGCGGCCACGTTGGCCACTTCCTTGCCCACCGTGGTGGGGCTGGCGGTCTGGCCGTGCGTGCGGCTGAGCATGGGCAGCGCGGCCAGTGTGTGTGCCATCGCGCCCAGCTGCTGCAGCAGCTTGTCCAGCGCGGGCAGCAGCGCCTGTTCGCGCGCGGCCTTGAGCATCAGCGCGTGGCTGGTGTTGTTGATGTCCTCGCTGGTGCAGGCGAAGTGCACGAACTCGGCCGCGGCTTCCAGATCGGCGTGGCCCTTGAAGCGGCTCTTGATCCACATTTCCACGGCCTTCACGTCGTGGTTGGTGGTCTTCTCGATGTCCTTGATGGCCTGCGCATCGGCCTCGCTGAAGCGCAGCGACAGCGAACGCAGCAAGCCGCGCGAGGCCTCGCTCAGCGGCTTGAACTCGGCAAAGCCGGCGTCAGACAGCGCGATGAACCATTCCACCTCCACCTGCACGCGGTGCTGCATGAGCCCGAATTCGGAGAGCAGGGGCCGCAGCGTCTGCAGCTTGGCGGCGTAGCGCCCGTCCAGGGGCGACAGGGCGGTGAGGGCAGAGAGGTTCATGCAGCAGGCCGTGTGAGCAGGCCCGCGCTGCGGTGCGCCGCGGGAAACGCGGCTGCAGACCCGGCGCGGGTGCCGCAGATTCTAGGCGGCGCCCCCGGGCGCCGACGGGGTGGAAGCCCGCGGTTCGTGCGCGTGCTGCACGGGTTCAGGCGCGCCAGCGCAGCTCGAAGCGGCACTCGGCGTCGCCACAGGCCTCGCAGGCCACCTCTTGCACACGCGCGGCCGGGTGCACCAGCACCTGGAACAGGCGCTCGAAGGTGGCGGCGTAGTAGTCGCAGGCCGGTGCGCTGCTGTGCAGGCCTTGGCACAGCGGGTTGTGGCGGATGTGCAGCTGCACCGGCGGCTGCCCGGCGCCGCCGAACCAGGGCGCGAGCGTGGCGCTGAAGTCGCCGCTGCCGGTGAAGGTCCAGGCGTTGCGCTCGATGGCCTTCAGCAGCACGCGCGCGGCCAGCGCTGCGGGCAGCCGGCGCAGCAGGCGCTGCACGGGCTGCGGGATGCGGTGCGCCAGCAGGTAGTG
>VYLK01000342.1_pt1 | contig 18009 bp, 15 predicted proteins | sample 5114321 | NCBI WGS metagenome assembly VYLK01 (sample SAMN12291792, study PRJNA351875) | freshwater metagenome | isolation source: freshwater lake | place: USA: Michigan, MSU2 Lake | collected 2011-08-16
ATGAGGTTAATCCCTTTGAATGGTTACGAGCAACGCTCGTAAAAATCCCTACCTATTCCGTTAACCAACTAACAGACTTGCTACCCCGCAAGATGTAGTTTGTCGGGGGCTTACTCACTTCCGGCACATATTGATGTGTCCCCAGAGAGGGAGGCAACGCCAAGGACTTTTATGGGATATGTTTTTGTTTTTTCAAAACCCGTCATATCTATCACCTTGATGGTAATCAGGGTATCGCCAATGCTATTGTAATCTGGTGACCCGCCTAGATAAATGTCCTTTGTTGATGATCCATAGGCCCAATCCATCCAAGAAGGTTTGCTGACGATTTCGATTTTCGCCACGAGATTTGATTGGGAGGAGGTATCAGAAAGGCTTAGGAACTGATTGAATACCGAATCGATGTAGATATCTGGTTCAATATTAGTAAGCACGGGAGATATGGTTCCCCACACCTTAGGCTTAAAAACCTGCTTGTTTTTATAGCCTGTTTTCAGCCCAGTGAATTCAAGGACAATAGAATCTTCATTGGTGGGTATGCCCGATATCTCGTTTGTAAACTCATTGTAGGTAGCCCAATTTGGTTTTGACAACACAGTAATGCGAACAGAGTCCGGAATGTTAATATCCAAAAATGGAATTGGATCAAAAAGCATGTCGCTAACTGTAACCCTGTTGGTAACCAGAGGTAATTTATAAAGTTCACCCATAAAGAGTGAATCTGGTTGCCGCAAAACCATTGGGTACGGAAGTGAAACAAAATTGGAAGAGCCACTTTGTTTTCCATGTTCATCAACTGCAACCACCCTGTAAAATGTTTTTGGTGTTGCATCTCCTATTGGAATTTTTTTGAAGAGAGAACGGGCGGTATCAATTAGATTGGAATTGTCGGGTAAAAAACCGTATGCTTCGTTGCTGGCGTATATTCGGTAGTATTTTGGTGATGTACCCTCTGGATTTGCCTCCCAGGATAAAACTAGACTGTCCTTCAGTACTACTGGCTTATTAAGTGTAGGTGGCATTGGACCGTTGGGGGTAAATGTCCAAACCGGACTCCACTCTCCCCACGCACCTAATGCATCTTTGGCCCGAACCTTCCAATAGTAGGGGGTGCCCGCGTTTAATAGTCCATCCATTGGTATTGTGAAGCTTGCCAATCCCGGTGCAGAATTGATACGGCTGGTGTAGATCTCGAAAGAAGGAGACAGAGGGAATTTCAAATCCGGACGATCACTCAATAGGAATTCATAATCAACAATACCCTGTGAATCCAAAGCTTGCTCCCATGAAAACGTGAATTTCAAACTATCAATTATTGCCTGATCTGCCGGGAAAAGCGGTTGGAATATTCTCGGGGGGCAAGTTCTCTGTTGTTTCCTGCCATTCTATTTTTACTTCAACACCTTCGCTGTCAATACTTGCATCCGAATAAGAGATTGTATTTTCTCCTAGTCGAAGAGTCGGGAGAAATGCCCGGCTGACTTGAAAGTCGGTTCGAATGTGGAGTGAATCCACTCCACAAGGTGCGCCATTGACAGTGCCCACCATCTGTAGCATGAGGTAGTAGTGATACTTGGCGGGTGTGCTAATTGAACGCAGCTTTTCATGGAGACTTACCGTGTCCGTATGAGTTCCGATTTGTAGCGATTCCCAGATCGGTTGCCATGTAGCCGAGTCATTCGAGAACAATAATTTCAATAAGTCGTTTGAATTTTCGCGATGGAACTTTTCTGTTAATTCGCCACTCACAATCACAAAAGGCGAAGAAACTTTGATCACAACGCTCGATGTGTCATTTTGAATTTTGGGGTGCAGGTTAGGCTTTAGACTATCTATTGCAAAAGTTGTGACCCCAACCGAAGCGTTCGTTAAATGGGCTAAGTCAGTACCAATGAAATTCGTATTGTACACCAGTCTGCCATTTCCCATATCTTCCAATGGAGCATTATGGCCCCAATAGAAATTATTGTGGTAGTATTTAGCTGGACCGTAGTCAAACGTTAGTGATTCGCCTGGTCTTAGTTCGTAATCTAGGGTGTGAATATCTTCATCGTGGTATACACCGTTGAATGTATATGATTTTGCAGGCTCGTATACATAGTTTGCAACAAACTTGTTGAGTGTATTGAATGATTCATTCTTGCCGTAATGATGAACTCTATTGATTAAGTATTTGTCGTTTGCAATTTCATTATAGGCACAAATAGCCTTATTGTCGTAACGCAAATAGAAGACTTCAATATCAGAATCTACAAGCATGTAGGTGGTGTCGAAAAGGTAATCCTTTACGGAGTGCCTTCCTCGGGGGCTGTATTCTTTATAGGTAGCCTGTGAATAGGGAAAAGTCGATGCAAGAAACGCACTGGCATCGCTGGTGTTGTAATACGGTCCGTATCCGTAAACGCCAAGAAACTTAATAGGATCGCCTACCTCTCTCCCTTGGTCGGGTTCATTGTAGTGAAGGCGATTGTCGCGCATAAATTTCCACAGGCTTAATGCTTTTTCTTTTGGACTGATAGCCCCCGCAAAGCATTCTGCTCGTAATGAAGTAATGTCGTACCAATTACGGATGTTGTTGATGAGAATTCTAGGATGGACAACCGTGTTATTACCCTTATTAGAAACCGTAAGCCGTTTCATGGGTTGGAATGCTCGTGTTCGGGGGTAGCTAAAGGTATTCTCTCCATCCAGCCATCCCCCCATAGTTATTTGGGCACTTTTGTTGGCATTGTTGAAAACAAGAACCTCAGTGTGGTTGGATAACTGACTAAAGGCAGGGAATACGGCAAGAATTAAAAAACAGGAAGCAAGTAGAGTTAAGCGCATCCTTAAAAAAGCACCGAATTGAACAAATCTTTTCATTAATCCTCAAAGATATGCCATAGTAACCTAACCACCTAGAATTCAGTGAATTTGACGGTCTTTCAACTTTATGAACGGGATTGGATAATTTTTTCGTACGCGTTCATTTCGTTAACGATTGTGTTTTCATGTTGAAACAGTTTTTTCACGTGAACCCGCGCATTTTCAGACACTAGGCTTTGCAGGTGTGGATCTGTCATTAGCGATTCCATCTGACTCGCAAGGGAATCGGGATCCTCTACGTCAAAAAGAAGACCGGTCTGGCCGTGCAATATCAGTTCTGGGTTGCCACCAGAGTTTGATCCAATCACAGGAACACCCAAAGCTTGACTTTCGTATATCCCCCTCGACAGCGCCTCGCCTTTGGAACATATTATAACACAATTCAGCAACGAGGTGATCTCGTGTATTTCAGAAACAAAACCCGTGAACTCGAAAAACTTACCCAATTGATACTTTTTAATAAGTGACCGGAGTTGTTGAGGATAGTTGTCCAAATCAAGTTTTGAAGCTGAGCCGATAAACAGAACTCTAAAGTTCTGCTGCCTGGTGCAAAGAATTCGAACGGCCTCTACCACATCATGTAAATTCTTGAACAGCTCGATTCTGCCCACTAAACCGAAATAGTATAAAGAGGGTTCAGCGAAATATTTTTCGCGAATTGCTGCAATAGGCTTCGGGTTAAGTTCAATTCTGTTCTCTAGCGGGTTGTATACAACTATTACCTTTTGGCTGGTGCCAAATCGTTGCTCGAACGTTTCCTTAACATATAAGGAGTTGGCCAGAATTAGATCCGACCTTTTGAAGATAATCTTATCGATTAATCCGTGAGACAAATGAATAATGCCCAGGCGAGCCCGAAAAACAAGTGGTGTGTTCACAAATAGGGAGATAATGGAGCCCATAAAACCGGTTTTGAACGTATTGCAGTGTAGCAATGAACATTTTTTGGTCCTCATGTTCCACCAGATCAAGATGATGGGAATTACGACTAGAAAATACTCGATCATTCGTTTATTGAAATAATTAATGCGGATAGGAACAATATCAATACTAGCCAGTTCCTGAGCCATTTTATTCGCTCGCCTGTCAATAATTACTATGGGATTGAATCTCTCCCTATCGAGCAGCTTTAACGTTATTAATAGGCTTTTTTGTCCCCCGGAAAAATCGTTTGAGTGATCGAGGTAGAACACATTCTTCTTCTCCATGAAAAAAATTGTCTAGTATGCAAAATTAATGTTCAATTGATTTCATTTTCGGTAACAACTGCTGTTCGATCGCCTTGAAATCGGCACACCAAATCTGGATAATCCGGCTCTCGTTACTTGCCGGGCGGGAGTCGCTACGAGAATGCTGCCGATGTTTCCTGCTATGTTAAGCGAATCCTTACCCTCATTATCCAAGAAAGAAATTGGTTTCAAGGCGGCTATCGATTACATATTTAAGGTAGCTTTCTTTACTGTAGCTCTTTGTTTTTTTAAAGTTCATGAAAATAGCCCACGACATTCTTGGAAATAGTGAAGACAGCGGTTTTGCAAGAAAGGCCGGGAAGGGATAGAAGTTTCCACCCCGGCAAGCTTCCAGTTTATATCCACCGGGAAATCCGGAATTGAGCAAAGCTTTGAAATCGGGAAGTGTGTAGCCCCTAACGTGGGCGGAATTATTTTGAAGAGATGTTGGCTGTTGACCAAAAAGCAGAAGCGCTCTGTTGTGAAGCGATGCCAGATTGGGCACACCTATAATCAGGCGGCCATTTACCGAGAGGACCCTCGAAATTTCCTCTAGTATCCAAAAAACCTCCTTCACGTGCTCAAAAACCTGATTCACAATGATGACATCTATGCTTTCATCATCGAAAGGAAGCCTTTCGTTCTCTATATTTACGGAGAATACTGATATATCTTTGGACGTCAACAACTGAACGTAAGGCGGATAGTTTTCGCATGCATACAACTTGGCCGATTCATTTAACTTTTTAGCACATAACAAATCATCTCCTTGACCCGCCCCCAAATCCAACACGCTTGCGTAGGGCAGTGCCGATCTCAAAAAACTTTTAATGTGTGGTCTGCCATAATTTAATCGAGTGTCGATTATTTTTTTTAGCTTTCTCATATCGTTGTTTTATTGTAAAAAAGAAAAAAATTTCCCCTCGTCAACTTGTAATTTTATTGTGTCTGCACCACAAACCGAGGAACATCAAACTGTTTAATTGAAGAGCGAAATTACGCTGACCTTTTTGATGCATCTGAAAGATATTGCTAACTTCATCTGTGTTAATAATAGTTCTTGGAAGAAAAGAGATGCACTCATTAAAAAAAGGCCTGAGGTTTGTTAAAATTTCATCTTTCAACGGGAAAGTAAACCCCATCTTTTTTCGATAAAGCATTGACTTCGGGATGGATGGTTCAAGTATCTTCTTCAGGAAAAACTTGTCGGTACCTTTTGTAACAAGTTCATTCGGTCTAAGTGTAAATGCAAAGTCCGTTAATAGAGGATGCAAGTAGAATGGACGCACCTCAAGCGAGTTCGCCATGCTTGCCCGATCAACTTTAACAAGCATATCATCCCCTAAGGTCATCTTAATATCCAGATATCGCTGCTTCTGAATTAGAGAATCGCTATCAATTTCAGAAAGATAGTGATCTATGACTGACCGCGATGAGTAGGAGTTCGCCACTTTACTTAATTCCGATCCGAACACCATGGGCGCTTCTTCTGGATAGAAATTAAGACACATGATATAAAACAAGAAATCATTGGTTGACCTTCCAAGTGAAATTGCTTGTCTCCTTAAGTTCGAGTATTTGGGAAGCCGCCTAGCCAAAGTGGCAATGCCTGAATTGAGTACCCCCAAGTGTTTGAATTTTTCGAAAGCGGCCAATTTATGGTAGCGAGGATATCCACAAAAAATTTCGTCAGCTCCGTCCCCGGAAATCATAACGGTGTGAAACTTGGCTGCCTCTCTGCAAATCAAGTACGTTGGGATAAATGAAAAATCATTGTGGGGCTCATCATACATAGCAACCATCTTCTGGTACGATTCAATAAAATCACCATTTTCGATTTTTCGATTTACATTCTTAACCCGCAAGTGTGCAGCCATCTGTGACGCATAAGGCGACTCGTCAAAGTCGCTATTCGCAAAACCTGCCGTAAACGTGTGAATATTGGAGTGCACCTTTTTCAAGAAGGCAACGGCACCGCTTGAATCCACCCCACCGCTTAGAAATGCACCAAGGGAAACATCGGAAATAGAAATTTGCTTTGCTGCCTTTACCGAAAGTTCGTGATAACATTCAATTTTTTCTTGCAGGTTGAGTTTCGCATTCGCTGCAAAGCTTACCCGATAGAATGGTTTGGGCTCGTCAAGCATCCTCGTTGTCAAGGAATATTCAACGTATTGACCCGGAGGAAGTTTAAACACGCCTTCATATATCGTTTTGGGGCAAGGGACATATCCGAAATGTAAATAGTCGATGATTGAAGTGTAATCTATTTGGGGGCTACCTGGCATAATATTTTTGATAGCCTTAAGCTCCGAGCCAAACACAAAATTTGTGTCTGAATAGTTGGAGTAGAACAGTGGTTTTTCCCCAAATCGATCTCTGGCTAACAGAAGCTTTTGTTCCTTTCTATCAAAAATGCATAGAGCAAACATTCCATAAAATCTTTTCAGACAATCCACCCCCCATTGCTTGTAACTTAACAATACGACCTCGGTGTCCGATTCTGTGATAAACGAGTGGCCAAGTCCGGTCAGTTCATTTTTTATTTCTCTGTAGTTATAAATCTCTCCGTTGAATACAATACACATTAATTTGCCATCAAGATGGAATGGTTGATGAGACCGAGGATCTAAATCGAGTATAGATAGTCTATTGTGTCCAAGTGCAACATTATCCGACTGAAATACCGCTGTATGATCGGGGCCGCGATACTTAATTGCAAAAAGTGCCTGACGAAAAGCCTCCTCGTTAATTCGATCGCTTACTTGTCCTAAAATACCGCACATTTTTCAGATTGTTTATAAATTAATTATCTTGCAAGGTAATTTCAGTTTTGCATTCTTGGGCGCCTTCAGAGATTTTTTTTTGACTTCAGATAGTACAAGATCGGTCGTGAGCTTTGAGTCACTTTCCCTCTTTGGTTTTGTTAGTTCACTTGCTCTTCCAAACAGATTCACCGGAATCTTCTTTATTGCATTAACAATAAATTGGCTTTTAAAAGGAGATTACATTGCCTCCTTTCACCTATTACGTAGGTCATTTGTTTTTTACGCGGTGATTGCATACTTTTCAACCCTTTTATTATCGTTACTATACACACAAAATATTAATGTGGGCTTTAAAGCGCTTGAGCCTAAATTGTCGCTAATAGCAATGCCAATTTTGATTGCTAACGTTGGAATTAATGAAGAGCGGAGAAATACACTCCTGAGAGTTTTTGTATTAAGCATGGCCTGTATCTCGATTTACAGCATCATGACCACCATAGTGTACCACGAAATAAATTTTTCAGACTGGCGTTATTTTTCCTTTGTGTTGCCTGAAACACTGGGACTAAGTTCTACGCACTACGCAATGTATATCTTGTGTGCATTGCTCGTTTGCATTGTTGGATATTTTGAGCTGAAACTCATGCCAACTTTTGTAACTATTCTTTGTAGCGTTTATCTAACAGCATTCTTGACTTTAATCAGCTCACGAATGCCAATGATAATCCTACTCATTGTGCTTACTTTCTATTTCGTTTTACAAATGAGCAAGGCCAGGCAACGAAAGTCAAAGAGGACTGCAATCGTACTTTTTTTTTCGTTCTTATTTGGAGTAACGATCTTTTCATTAAGTGTACCTTATCTGAGGGATAGAATTAGTCAGCTTGGGGCAGGCTTGAATAATGATCCACGGTATTTTATTTTCAGTTCGGCCTTTCACATAATTGAAGATCAGCCTCTGCTGGGGGTGGGCCTAGGTGATGTTCAAAATGAACTCAATCTACAGTATGAAATTGACAATTTTCAAGAGGGCCTGATGAATGAATATAATTCGCACAATGATTGGATAAATAGTCTTTTAATTGGTGGCATTTTAACCTTTTCGACATTTTTATCCATTTTTGTCTCGTGCTTTGTTTCGGCTTATACGAAACCGAATTTTTGCAAATGGGCGTTTATTATCATTTATGGCTTGGCCATGCAGACAGAGACCTTTCTTAACAGGAATAAAGGAGTTTTGTTGTTTTCTTTCATTCTTACACTGGTATTTATAAACAAGAGCGTTAATCAAAGGCAGGGGGAAAATGTTTGATTTTTTTTTTAAATACTTTTTGGTTTTTCCTAAGATTGTGCTTTCCGGCCATTGGGGCATTCTCATTGGCGAGATCGTTTTGGTTTTTTATTTTTTTTTGTATTTGACGACAAGAAAGAAAATTAGCGTCTCCCCACCACTTGCCAGTTACTATTTATTTGTGGCCTACTATTTAGCAGGATCGTCATTGATTGCAGCTGTCCACTTTAACTTTCTCCCCTTACATTCAATACTTTACTTTGTGCGAATTCTTCTCTGTTCCGGATTATTTCTCTGGTCAGTGGAGTATTATAAGAAGATGAACTCTGATCGTCAGATTATCGAACAGATATACAATAAGCCATTCTTTGTTCACTTCGTCATTAGTGCTATTATCATGATTACTTATTACGCTACCCATTCCCCAACCAAAAGCGATATTTTATGGGTGTATGAATTGGGTTTGCGGATGATTCCCATCGCGGGCCTTGTAATTGATTTTGATTCATTCTTTTTTTTGAAGGCGATTAGCGGTTCTGGCAACCTATTGGCCGGCTGGGCACTTGCCATTTTTATCATCAATTTCAACAGTAATAATGGGGGATTTGGTAAAAGGATTATTATTGTTGCTTTATTAACAATTCTATTCACCCTCTCCAGAGGTGGATTCCTAACTGCTTCTATCTATACAATATATTCATTTATTAGAAATTTCAATTTCAAAATTTCTCTCCGCACTGGCGTTGCGGTGTCGCTTTCGGTAGCATTATTGTTTATTTATTTCTCCTATGCCTCTGAAACACCACTGCCAAATATGTTTGGTAGATTGAACACAACTTACGAGACTGGCAACTTGGACGGATCTTCTCAGGGAAGATTGGACAACTATGTCGCATTATTGAAATCATGGACTACTCATTGGCACTATATTATATTTGGATTCGGTTATGATGAAGAAGCTGTATTGTTGGCATCTAAACAGACAGTGATAGAGTCATACTTTTTGCAAGTGTTATTTTGTTCGGGACTGATAGGCATGGTCCTATTAGTTGGTTTTTTCCTTCTGTCGTATCTAAATAGACAAAGAAATTTTTGGTACCGCTGCCTTTGGGAATTCCTGTTCTTTCAAAGCATTGTGTCGTGGACAATAACCGGTGGAGATTTTCTTGCCCCCCACGCCACATATATTTTTATGACGTTTCTTGGCTTTGGGTTTGCAAAGTCGTTAGCTCAAAAAACTCAAGCATTGTCTAATGGAGAAAATTAAAATTCTCCAGTTTGGAAAATTCTATCCTCCTGCTATTGGCGGAATGGAGAGAGTCATTTTCTCACTTACCGAGGGATTGAATCAAGCTGGTCATCATTGTGATGTTCTCTGCTCTAATACAAAGCGCGAACAAATAATCGAGTCAAATAATGGTTATTCAATTACCCGGGCAAAGACTTTTGGGGTGCTCTTCTCGATGTCACTTGCTCCAGGCTTAATACCCTTGCTTTGGAAGGTTCGAAAAGACTACGACATCATTCATTTTCACCATCCGGATCCTATCAGTGCTCTTGCCTTTTTTCTAGTTCGCCCACAAGCGGAGTTGGTCATACATTGGCACCTCGACATTGTAAAACAAAAAATAGCCTACCTTTTTTATCGTCCGCTTGAGAAATGGCTGCTAAAACGAGCAAAGCGGATTATTGCAACCAGTCCTAACTATTTGTTACACTCCAAGCCATTAAAGGCTCACTTCGCGAAGTGTACGGTAATACCCTTGGGTGTTGCGCCACTGCCAGCTGCTGACTCGAAAAGAGTAGGAAAATTAAGGTCTCAGTATGCGGGTAAGATAATTGTTTTTTCATTAGGCCGGTTTACAGACTACAAGGGATTTCAATACCTGATTGGAGCAGCAGAATTTCTCTCCGATAAATTTCAAATTATTATTGGAGGGGATGGGCCGCTTCGCCAGTCCTTCGAAAAACAAATACTCAATTTGAAATTAGCGGACAGGGTAAAATTGGCTGGCCGTCTCGATGACGAGGATGTCCTTGCTCACTTTAGTGCGTGCGATATATTCTGTCTACCATCAATCACCAAGAATGAAGCTTTTGGATTAGTGCTACTCGAAGCAATGAATTTTTCCAAACCCATTGTTGCAACAACGATTGAAGGATCAGGCACAGGTTGGGTAAATGAACACCAGGTAACAGGTCTAAACGTGGCGCCTATGGACTCAAACGCATTGGCTCAAGCTATTAAGAAATTGACAGAAGATCCATGTAGCAAAGAAATGGGAGTTAACGCCCTGAGAAGATTCGAGACGTTGTTCACAGTAGATAAAATGATCAACACCACGATCCAACTTTATCGTCAAATCTGTAAGAAACGATGAATACACTTCTTTTTTTTAGATATCGATACCAGTTTTTCAACATTGGTTTAGGATTTGTCTTTTTTATGGTGCCCTTGTCGCCATTTCTTAGCACAAGGGCACTTGTACTACTTTTCGTTGGTGCAATACTCTTTGAACGGAACTGGTTGGTGGTAGCGCGTAGAGGCGTGGATATTATCATTTATATTATTGTATTGTGGATCGGGCTTATCTATTCAACCGAAAGTGAAACCGGATGGAAAGTGGTTGAAGCAAATTTCGCGTTACTTGCAATGCCGTTCGTCCTGAGTCATTATCGAAGGTTAGATGAACATAGAATGAATTCCCTTTTTACCTGCTTTAGTGCGGGCTTGTTGGTTGCGTCACTTACTTGTATCGTTATCGCTTTGATTCGGTACATCGAGACAAAAAACGTAACTCTATTCTTCTTCTATAATTTCACTGAAGTTGTCAATTCCCATCCAACTTACTTAGCGTACTACCTAATTTTTGCCATTACGCTTGGTCTTTATATTTTGATCGAAGGAAAGGCCAAGTGGAAACCAATCTGGATTGTTCTCGTTTTGGTGATTTATTTGGCTACCCTTTTGCTAACGGGTGGACAAACAGCGTTTGTTAGTCTATTACTGGTTTGCGCATTCTTTATACTAAGATTTATTCTGGAACCTCGTACAACTCTAAGGACCGCTGGTACGATAATAGTTGTGGTGTTTGTTGCCCTTGTGTTTATAGACAGCCATTTCAACACTATTCGGGAGCAGTCGATACTTACTGATTCATGGGAGCGAATTGATCTTTGGAAATCTGCTGTGGAGGCCAATCGAAATTTTTTATTCGGTGAGGGAACGGGGGACTACAAAGTGGTACTAAACGAATATTTCAGGGCACACGATATGAATCACTATGCAAATGCCAGCCTTAATGCCCACAACCAATTTATTCAGACGTACCTATCTAACGGTTTCATAGGTTTAGTGGCCATTATATTGCTTCTGCTTAGGCCGCTGTATTTAGCGTTTAAAAATGACCATGCATTTGGTGTTTTGGCTATATTTCCTTTTGCGATTTACGGCATGTTAGAGGTCTTTCTTGGACGGTATCAGGGTATTGTATTTTTTGCTATGCTCCATCAGGTTTTCATAGCCTATTACACTTCTGGTAAAAGTACTCGCGAATTGAAAGACGAGTAAAAATCGTTAATCTTGGACTGCCTTTTTAAGTGCGAGTAGTAATGCCAGGTATACTTAAAGCCTTTTTTTTCATTGGTGATTTAATTTTTTTAAATCTCTCAATTCTATCTTCATTTTATTTGCTTAATCAGCCGATTGAGAACTCCAACCAGATTTACCTGATCATATTTAGCAACCTGACATGGTTTTTTTTGGTGATGGTTTCAAACCCGTATAAAGTAACTAAGGGATGGTCCATGTCCAAAATAATCAAAAGCCAATTGGCTTTTATATTTATCCACCTCCTCGTTGTAGCTTCACTGATTATCTTCCTCAAGAAGAACTACACACCAGGTAGCATCGGGCTTATTTACCTTATCTTTGTACCGATTTTTTTTATCTGGAAAATTGTTACATACTATTTACGTAATGTAGGAACCCCTGAGTTGAAAGCAAAAAACTATGTGCTCATTGGCAGAAATGAAGTTTCGGAAAATATTCGAAAATACTATCTCGTCAATCCCCAACTTGGTTATCGGTTTAAAGGCTACCTTGACATGGAATTTAGCCCGTACGCTATTACACATGTGCGCTCCTTTTGTGAGCGCAATGAAGTTCACGAGATACTGTGTTGTACACCAGAGATCGATGACGCTAACGTCAGACAGCTAGTCAACTTTGGCCTTGATTCTCTAATCAAAGTGAAGATTTTGACGGATTCTGGCGTTTCCGAATCGATTCAATTGGACAAGTACGACCGACTACCTGCTATCGACCTTTCAGTCGTTCCCCTCGATGAACCTATCCACCAGTTTCAGAAACGCGTGTTCGATCTACTCTTTTCTTCTTTTTTCATCCTCGCTATCATGTCGTGGCTAGTCCCACTGGTAGCACTGCTAATTAAACTTGACTCTAAGGGCCCGGTTTTCTTTGTCCAAGAGCGAAGCGGAAGATTGAACAAATCATTCAATTGCTTCAAGTTTCGATCGATGAAAACCAGCGTAGATGCTCACGAGAAACAAGCCTCTAAAGGAGATCCTCGCATAACCAAATTGGGTGCTTTCCTCCGCAAGTCAAGTATCGATGAACTGCCTCAGTTCTTTAATGTCTTCCTGGGCGACATGTCGGTGGTTGGCCCACGCCCTCACATGCTTAAACACACCCAAGAATACAGTAAGCTGATTGAAAAATTCATGGGCCGCCACTACGTAAAACCCGGCATTACCGGCCTGGCCCAGTGCATGGGGTATCGGGGCGAGACCCAAACCGTTCAAGACATGGAAAACCGCGTTCGCCTCGACCGCTATTACATCGAAAATTGGTCGTTTTGGCTGGACATCAAGATCATTTTTCTAACCGTCGTCAGCCTGATCCGCGGAAGTGACAAAGCCTACTAACTTTGCTGGGTGAACCTGCTCTTAACGCTTGTCTATGGTGGCATCTCACTGGTCGTGGCGATTCTTGCCTTCCCCATCCTGATCAACTTGCTGCACCGCTGGCAGTTGCTGGATCACCCCTCGAATCATAAAATACACTCCTCCTTCACACCTTCAATGGGTGGTATCTGCATTTTGCTGGCCGTTTCAATCACCCTACTGATTGCATTTCCGCTGAGCGAGTGGGCCAGGCTGAAATTCTATTTCATTTCCCTCGCCGTGATTCTGGTGGTGGGACTTCGCGATGACATTCTCAACCTTACGCCGTGGCAAAAGCTGGTGGGGCAATTTCTCCCGGTTTTTCTGGTTGTCTTCCTGGGTGGGGTTGAAATTACATCGTTGTATGGATTCTGGCACTCTCCTTTTCCGGAGTGGGCAAGCTGGGTGATCACCACATTTGTACTCGTGGTGTTAACAAATTCTTACAATCTGATCGATGGCATTGACGGCCTGGCGGGCATTGTCAGTGCCATTATTTTCCTCGTATTAGCGGTATGGTTTTGGATGACCGGTGATGAATACCTGGCTACGCTCGCCGGCGTATTTTTCGGAGCAATAGTTGGCTTCCTGTATTACAACTGGTCGCCATCCAAAATATTTATGGGCGACACGGGCACGCTGCCCATCGGTTTCACCATGTCTGTTTTGGTTGTCATTTTTATGGAAGAAAACAACCGGTTGGATCCAGCCAGCCCCCATAAATTCAATGCCTCGATTGGTACAGCTGTATGCCTGTTCGTTATTCCCGTATTTGATACGGTTCGGGTGGTGATTCTGCGGCTCCTGGCTGGTCAGTCACCTTTCCGGGCCGATCGCAACCACCTTCACCATCAACTGCTTCGGCTGGGTTTCACGCATGCGCAAACGGCATTCGTGCTGGGCGCGATTAATCTAGCGTTCATCGGGCTGGCATGGTTTGGGAAAAACTGGCCGGAACCGCTACTTTTGACCCTGGTAACCATTAGCTGCATCATGCTGGGTGCTATTTTTAACCGAGCTGAAAAAAATCGGAATGCGCGAAAAAATTGAACGAATCCGGCAAGAGATAGATGCCTTTGCAAACGATACCCGGGAAGCGGTAGAGCGCTTCCGCCTCACGTTCCTTGCCCGCAGCGGGTCCATCCCGGCCTTATTCGAGGAATTCAAAACGGTGTCTGCGGATGAAAAAAAAGTGCTGGGCAAAGTCCTCAACGAATTGAAAAACCTGGCCGAAACGCGCCTGCGGGAGGCAACCGCACGCCTGGAAACCAGCGCGACAGGAGCCCAGTCAGCGCTCGACCTCACCTTGCCCGTTATCCCCAACGAAGTCGGCAACCTGCACCCGCTTAACCAAACCCGTTATCGCATTATCGAGATTTTCGAAAGATTGGGCTTTAACGTGTCCGATGGGCCCGAAGTAGAAGACGATTGGCACAATTTCTCCGCCCTCAACTTCCCGCCCAACCACCCAGCCCGCGAAATGCAGGACACATTTTTTGTAGAACGCAATCCAGACATGCTGCTGCGCACCCACACCAGCAACGTGCAAATCCGGCTGCTCGAAAAGCAAAAACCGCCCGTTCGCGCCATCATGCCCGGGCGCGTCTATCGCAACGAAGCCATCTCGGCCCGGGCGCATTGCTTCTTTCATCAGGTGGAAGGCTTGTACGTAGACCATAACGTGGGCTTTGCTGACCTCAAACAAACCCTCTACCACTTTGCGAAAGAAATGTTCGGGGCGGATACCAAAATTCGCCTGCGGCCGTCTTTCTTTCCCTTCACCGAACCCAGTGCCGAAATCGATATCTCCTGCCTCATCTGCAAGGGCAAAGGCTGTAACGTGTGCAAATACTCCGGCTGGGTAGAAATTGCCGGCTCGGGCATGGTGCACCCCAATGTGCTGCGAAATGTCGGGGTTGACCCGGACGAGTTTACCGGCTTTGCCTTCGGCATGGGCATTGAACGCATCACGATGCTGCGCTACGGCATCAACGACTTGCGCCTGTTCTCCGAAAATGATATTCGATTCTTGCGGCAATTCCAGACGGTGATCTGATGCGGGTGCCGTTTGTTGACCTAACGGCCCAGTACCAAGCCACGCGCGAAGCCGTAGACAACGCCATTCAGGCGGTGGTCGCCTCGGGTACCTTCATTCACTCCGCGCCGGTAAACCAATTTGAAAGCGCCTGGGCGCAGGCAATAGGCTGTAACCATGCCATTGGTGTGGCCAACGGTACGGATGCCCTTTTTGCCATTCTCAGATCACTACACATTGGCGCGGGCGATGAGGTGATTACCCCCGCCTGGAGCTGGATTTCCAGTGCGGAAACCATCTCCCTAACGGGCGCCAAACCCGTGTTTGCCGATGTTGATCCCGGCACATTCACGCTTGCCCCACACGATGTAGCGCTTAAAATCACGCCCCGCACCAAAGCGCTGGTGGTAGTGCATCTTTACGGGGCAGTAGCGGATATGCCGGCCTTGCAGGCCATCGCCGAAGCCCATGGCCTTTGGATAATCGAAGACTGCGCACAAGCCCACCTCTCTACCGCCCACGGCGCAACCGCCGGCAGTTTTGGCGTTGCGTCTGCGTTCAGTTTTTATCCCACCAAAAATCTGGGCGCTATGGGCGATGCGGGCGCGGTGCTAACACACGATGCCGCGCTGGCCCTGCGCATCCGGCGCTTTGTAAACCACGGCGGCCTTACCAAAGACGAGCATCTGGTTCCCGGCATCAACAGTCGGTTAGACGCGCTTCAGGCAAGTATCCTGCTTGCCAAGTTGCCGCAATTGCCAGCCTGGAATGCCCAGCGCAAACGGCACGCGGCCCACTACCAGGCGCGCCTGGCGCACCTTACCGCCCTGCAGCTTCCGGCCGTGGCCGAGGGCCATACCGTGCATTTGTTTGTGGTGCGTTGCCACCGCCGCAACGAGCTCCAGGCCCACCTGCAAGCGCACGGGGTGTCTACCCACGTGCACTACCCCAGCGCCATTCCTTTTGAGCCCGCCTACGCCTCCTTCGGGCACCAGCTGGCAGACTTCCCGGTATCGGCCAAGTTGCAACAACACGTTTTATCTCTGCCGGTTTATCCCGAACTTTCGGACGAGCAGGTTGACTACGTGTGCGATTGCATCCAACATTTCTATGAACGATAAACGCCCTTTTCAGTCCGTCGGCATCATCGGCGCGGGCACCATGGGCAGCGGCATTGCCCAGGTGTGTGCCCAAAGCGGGTACCCGGTGCGGGTATATGATGTAAATCCGGCACTACTCGAGCATGCACGCCACCAGATCGAGCAACGCCTGCAGACGCTCGTCACCAAAGACAAACTCACGGCCACGCATCGCAGCGAAATCCTGAACCGCATCCGCTGGACGGAAGACCTGCGCAGCATGACGGTGGATCTGATCGTGGAAGCCGTTGTAGAACGACTCGATGTTAAGCAGCATCTCCTCACCGAACTCGAGGCCATCAACGAAGGAAAGGTAGTGCTGACCACCAATACCTCTTCAATTCCGGTCACGCAAATCGCTGCCTTGCTCCGTAACCCCGCCAACCTGGCCGGCCTGCACTTCTTCAATCCTGCCCCGGTCATGAAACTGGTAGAAATCATTTCCGGCGCAGCCACACAACCCGAGTGGGTGGAGCAACTCCGCCTTTTCGTTACCTCCCTCGGAAAAGTGGCCGTGGTGGCAAAAGATTCGCCCGGCTTCATCGTCAACCGCGTGGCACGCCCGTTTTATACGGAAGCTATTCAACTGCTCGAAGAAGGCGTGGCCGATGCGGAAACCATCGATGCGCTGATGAAGGCTGCCGGTTTCAAAATGGGGCCCTTCGAACTCATCGACCTGATTGGCGTGGATGTCAACCTCGCGGTAACCAAATCGATTTATCAAGGCTTCCACCAACAAGCACGCTTCCGGCCGAGCCGCACGCAGCAGCAACTGGTGGACGCAGGCCACCTCGGCAGAAAAACAGGCAAGGGGTTTTATGGGTATCCCGAAGCAAAATAGCCGTGTAGCGCTCCTGGCAGTTTATGCCGCCCGCTTCATGCATGTGTGCCGGGCTGCCCGTGTGGTGCGCGTGGCAACACCCCTCTGCCTGGTGGGCTTCCTGCTGATCGCCTCCTGCGAGCCGCAGCTCGTAGACGACCCCATACCCATCGTGGCTTTCAACGACATCGTGCTCGACCTGAACTTTCCGGAAAACACTGCGCTGCGCAACGCCGGGGGCTTTCGCGAATTGTCGCGCGGCGGGGTGCGCGGCATCATTCTCTACCGCAACGCCGGCAACCAGTTTTTTGCCTTCGAACGCAACTGCTCGTACCGCCCCGGCGATGCGTGTGCCACAGTCAACGTGCACGTTTCCGGACTCTTCCTGACGGACCCCTGCTGCAATTCTTCCTTTGATTTTACTTCCGGCGCCCCCACCGGCGGGCCCGCATGGCGACCGCTGCTACAATACCGCGCAGAACTGGTGGGCTCCGTGCTCACGATTACAGACGACATCCTCAATTGATTTTGCCCCGGCAGGAGTAACAATCGCGGGGCGTGCCCCCGCGGCCAGAAAAGACGTGTCGGACGCCGCAATGCCCGTTGGCCGCGGGGTCGGGCCTTCGGGGCTCGCCCCGCCCGCGGGCGGGGGCTCAAACAAACCCCTCAGTCCCTCACGCAAAATTTCCCTCCTCACCACGCGTGCCGTCCGACAAACAAACGCCACCCCATGCCCGCAGCGCCTACTCCCTCCGGATTGCCTCCACCGGATCCAGCCGCGAGGCGCGCAGCGCCGGGTAGGTGCCAAAGACTACACCCACCACCACCGCCAATACGGTGATCACCACAAACGTGTTAACGGTGTAAGCAGCCTGAAACGGCACGTCAGTGATAGCC
>VYLK01000644.1_pt1 | contig 17996 bp, 13 predicted proteins | sample 5114321 | NCBI WGS metagenome assembly VYLK01 (sample SAMN12291792, study PRJNA351875) | freshwater metagenome | isolation source: freshwater lake | place: USA: Michigan, MSU2 Lake | collected 2011-08-16
AAGTAGGTAGGCGTTAAAAATTATCAGATGCCCCCCTTATCAAGGGGGGACTAAGGGGGGATCGGCACCCCCCTTATCAAGGGGGGACTAAGGGGGGATCGGCACCCCCCTTATCAAGGGGGGCAGGGGGGATCGAACCTAAAATCCATTTTTAATTTAATTATAACCAGCTACTTAAGTAAGCAAAATTAATATCGAATCTGTTTTGACTTTGTGTTCTTTGTCTCTCCGTGGTTGCTCCCGAACCCTTCTGGGATAACCCGATAGAAAAGTGTATGCTAGGTTAGATTTAGCCAGAGTAAACCAAGAGAGCCTATTTATTTTTGACTGCGAGTAAAAATTTCTTCAAACCAATTAATAACTCGATTTCCTAAAGCTTCTAGGGAATATTTTTGCTCGACTACTGCACGACAAAAAGATCGATCGATCCGGTCTAAATTTTTAATTCCTGTAACTAATCCCTCGATACTATCAGGTTCAACTAAAAAGCCAGTTTTTCCATCTTCAATAATTTCTACCAGACCACCGCGACGATAGGCAATTACAGGAACACCACAAGCTAAAGCTTCAATAACCCCGTTACCAAAAGCCTCAACCCAGCGCGGGGTCATCAACAGGCCAAAACAGTCGCCTAGCTCTTTTTGCAGGCTCCCAGTGGGCAAAAACCCGCGATAATCGACCAAATCGAAACTATAGGCATCCTGTAAATTTTGCCAGTAGAGAGGGTCGGAAATATGACCGAAAACCCGTAAAGGGACACCTAACCGTTGACAAGCAGCGATCGCATCTTCTAAAGCTTTTTCTGGCGCAATCCGCCCCACCCAGGCCAGCGAGGGGGAAGGATCGGCCCGAAACTGATACAAAGATACGTCCAAACCATTAGCCAAACAACGATAGGGGGGAGAGAGGCAGAAAGTTTCTGCTTGGGTGACGGTGTGAAAAGCGAGTAAATGGGGAAAACTGCGGTAGGTTTTTTGAATAATATGATCCATCGCCAAAGAAACGGAAGCCATGCTGACTAAATGGGCGACGGGAGTAGCAAAAAAAGGAGTGAGATAAAAAGGGAGCCAATCGTAGGCAAAATTAACAACTAAATCGTACTCATTTTGTACCTGTTGGGCGTAGTGCCACATATTGGCCAAAACGGCATTTTCGGGCATTAAAATCGGGGCTTCCCGGTCTTGACTCTGGGCGGAAATCTGGGCATTTCCCGCTATAGTGATCAAGGGGATATCCTGCAATTGCGAGGCTTCTGGAGCCACTACCCGCACCGCATACCCTTGCTTATTCAGAGTGCGAGCGAGATTATAAATAGTTAATTCTACGCCACCGCCGCCCCCCGAACCCAAAAATCCCACGGGGGTGGAGAGAAATAACAGTTTTCGACTCAATTTTGCACCTCAGTGGCTGTGGTTTCGCTGAAGGCCGGTGTGGTTTCGGTGAAAGAAGTATCCTGTACATCATCATTTTCTGGTTCACCGGTGGTTTCCAGGGGAGCAATATCTAAACGGGGAGCTAATTGCAGATTTAACTGTCTAATTGCCCAGCGTGCCGTTTCTTGCACTTCCTCATCGGAATCATCGAGGGCATGACAAATTAATTGACTGATCTGAGACATGACATCGTAGAGTCTGGTTAAATCCCGAATGGCATTTTTCCGCACCTGGGGATTTTTATCCTGGAGAGAGATAGCCAAAGCTTGGTTCATCGGTCGCAGGGAGCGGGTGCAGATTTGAGCGAGGGCTTCTAGGGTTAAACTGCGTTCGTAGGAATCCCCATCCATCATGCTATCGACTAAAGGCTGCATTGCCCTAGAATCAGACATCTGTGCCAGTTTCCAAACCGCCCGTCTGCGGGTACGGGGATCGTCATCGCGAAGACTTTCAATCAAACTCGTGATTGAGTCTGCGCTCGGTATGCGGGAGGTAGCTTGTACGGACAAAGAAGAGGCGAAATCATCCTCCCAATTGTCATTAATCTCACTACTGGTTTTGGTGTCCGCATCGAAGGAATTGCCATTGCCCTCAAAAAAGTTGTCGGGTGGGTTTTTAGGATTGACGTTGACGTAAGTTGTCTTTTTGGGACGTTTTGAGACTTTACCCTTGGGACGGTATTGAAGGAAAAGCGATAGTAAAGCTGCCAGTAAAGCGATGGATAACAGGGCCGAGCCAGCAATTAATGGTATTGGCAAATTCTCATTTTTGCCGGCAGTGTTGGCAACCGTGCCGGTTTGACCTAGATCCTTCTGCGTATCAGCGATCGCATTTTGAGCAGAGTTATCGTTCGGACGTTGTGCCAGAGCTTGTTGAAATTTTTCCAGGGCGAGTTGATAATTCTTTTGGGTTTTGGCCTCGTAACCAGCTTTCATCAACTGATCGTAAGTGGCGACAGTCTGGGTCTGCTCTAACCTAGATGGAGTTTGGGCGTTAGCCTTGGATAAAACCCGAAAATCATGACCCCAACTGCTCACACCGATAGCTAACAACAATAAAAAATTAGGTTTGATCATAGAATTTATGTAACTGTTTAGGGGTAGGTAACAGTATGATAGCCTAAAAGCCATAAATGACAAGCGCTGAACCCCAGAGATGGGTCATAGACCACGATGATGGGGAAAAGCCACCAGTCAGCTTCGGCCAAATAGTGCTGCTACTGGGATCGGAGATAGATTCCACTGTTTAACGCTGAGAGATTATCCGTGAAAAGCTGGATTAATTAAGCTTGCACGGGAGTTTTGCGCCAGGTTCGACCTTGAATAGTCGTGTGGAATTGCCAATTAGCCACAGTTTCTGGATAATCGCCCCGATAGTGACCACCTCGGCTTTCTGCTCGTAATAAGGCACTTTCCAGAATTAAGTCAGCGATATCTAGAAGATTTAATGTCTCGATCGCTATTCTTATTTCTAACTGCACCGAGGGACACAAAAATAATTGTCCTTTGTCGGGGAGAAGATTCTGGAGAAATTGGCCCATCTTTAAGGATTGTAACTGTTGTTTCCACTGTTGCACCCGTAGGATAGCAATTTCTAACTCATTTTGAAATCGGCAAATTCCCGCATTTTCCCACATTAAAATCGGTAATTCTCTCCGTACTTTTTGCCAGTATTCCTGTTCTTCTTGCCAATTTTCCGCAATTTCTAAGGGTTTTTCTGGTCTTTCCCCCAGCAAGTTTTCCGGCTCTAGACCTATTGCAGCTAAACTTGCCGCAAAAACAATACATTCCAAGAGAGAATTACTGGCTAAACGATTAGCTCCGTGAACGCCTGTACTAGCCACCTCACCGATCGCATACAAACCGGGTAGAGAAGTGCGGGCGTTTAAATCAGTAGCGACTCCTCCCATCCAATAGTGAGCGGCCGGGGCGACGGGAATCACATCCTCAAGCACATTAATGCCCCATTTTTGACAGATGCGGATAATATTGGGGAAACGATAACGCAGACGATCCGGTTTGATCGGTCTTAAATCTAGATATACTTTGGCATGGGCGGGATCGTCGGAGGTTTTCTGCAAATGGCTAAAAATTGCCCGACTCACCACATCCCGGGGGGCCAATTCTCCAGCCGGATGATAATCGAAGGCAAAACGCCGCCCCAGAGCATCAATTAAATGCGCTCCTTCGCCGCGCACCGCTTCACTAATTAAAAACCTCGGCGCCCCCGGCACAGTCAAAGCGGTGGGGTGAAACTGAAAAAATTCCGGGTCGCGAATCACTGCCCCAGCACGCCAAGCGAGGGCGACTCCATCCCCGGTGCTAACGGCGGGATTGGTAGTTTGGGCATAGACTTGACCGCCGCCTCCCGTAGCCAGAATGACTGCTTGCGCTCGCAACCAACAGAGATGATCTTGATGGAGTAAACAAATACCTTGACAGCGTTGCCCTTCCGGATCAAGCCAGAGTTTCAGCGCGATCGCTTGGGGAATGATGGTAATATTGGGGCGCTCGGTCACTTTTTCCATCAGGGTACTGATGATCGCTCTCCCCGTGCGATCAGCTGCGTGCAGCACCCTGGCCTGGGAATGGGCAGCCTCAAGAGTGCGGGCTAAGTCGTCTCCAGAGCGATCAAAACTAACTCCTAACCGCAGCAAATCAGCGATCGCTTGCGGGGCCTTCTCGACTAAAAACTGCACAGCATAGCGATCGCATAAGCCCGCTCCGGCTTTCAGGGTATCCTCTAAATGGAAAACGGGGGAATCTGCCGGGGAGGTGGCTGCCGCAATTCCTCCCTGCGCCCAATCACTAGCCCCAGTTTTTAAATCTTCTTTGGTAATTAAACCCACCTTTAAGTTAGGGGGTAAACACAGTGCGGCATACAATCCCGCCGCTCCCGATCCCACCACTAAAACATCTTGATAACTCGGCAGTTGCGAGGAAACGACCATGTAGGAGTTAATTGATAAATTCTATTTATTCTAGCACTTCATTTCTCTATAGCTCTGGCAAAAATCGCCAGTTTTTACCTTGGGGCAGTATATGGTCGCCAGTGGTCAACTTTTGACTGAAAACTCCAATCTGATCCCTAGACCTCTTATAAAAATCAAAAATTGTTGTTAGATTTAGGAGTCAGTATTCTCCGAGTCAGTAGAATTAAAAATGAATAATAATCAATTAAATAATCTATTTACCGATTTTATGCAATTTAATCCCTATTTTTGCTGTTTTTAAACCCTGAAAAATTAATTATGCCAGAGCTTGACTGAATAACTGATCACTGATCACTGATCACTGAAAAAGGTGAGCGATCGCCCACCTAGGAATTTTTTTTAAACCGTAATTAACTGGATTTAGTAAACTCCGGGGTTAAAACGGTCATCACCCTCGATAAATTCTTTAGAAGGCTCAGTAACGGTGAATTTCTCTAGATTAGCCTGTAAACGCTCTTTTTGAGTGTCCGAGAGTCCGGGTATATTGAGGACATCTTCCACTTCTTCGTAGGGGGCGTTTTTGATGATTTTACCAGCTAAATTGGGATAGAACCCTCTCAAGTCCCGGAAATCGCGAATATCACTGTTATTAAGGTCGATTTTCGCCCCAAATTCTGTGGTTAGTTTAGCATCAGCCGCATTTAAGACCGCCACGGGATGAGAAGTAAGGGCGATCGAGGTAAGATTGAGAGCTTGAGCGGGAACTTTGCCCCAAAAACTCCCGATAATCAAGGCAATTACCGCCAGCAGACGAACAAGATTCTTCATTGCAGTTGTGGTCTCCTAAAACCAAGGCAAATTAACGATCAGGACAAGAAATTAAGCCGTCAGCTTTCCGACTAGGCATAGGGTGGGTAGTTGGGATTTGCCACCGTAGCCTAGCTATTAGCTGAACGCTGATAGCTAGTTAAAAAAGTTATATCATGCCATTAGACCAGATCATAACCTAGTTTGCCCTCCTAGGGGAAGGGTTTTGCGGTTTTGGGGTTTGATCACAAGGAACAAGTTGGTTAGGACAATCTAAATCGCTAAAACCGGTTTCTGGCAAGGATTTTCCTGCTGCCATCCAGTGGCTGCTACAGTTGAATTTCCCTATTTCCCTATCTCCCCACCTCCCCCATTTCCTCATTCCCCTATCCCCTAACCCAATTATTATAAATCCCTAAAATTATCAATGACGAACAGCACTCCTATGGCATCATAAAATGTTGCTTGTCTTGAAATATATAATAAGGAAGACACAATTATGGCTCTCCAATTGGGTGATATCGTTCCAGATTTTACACAAGATTCTAGTGAAGGTCCGATTTCTTTTCACCAGTGGGTAGGAGATAGCTGGGTGGTGCTGTTCTCGCACCCGGCTGATTATACCCCCGTTTGTACCACGGAATTAGGTACGGTGGCTAGTCTTAAGTCAGAATTTGAGCGACGTAATGTGAAAGTGATCGCTTTGAGTGTGGATAGTGCCGAATCCCATCGGGGTTGGATTAATGACATCAACGAAACTCAAAACACTATCGTTAACTATCCGATTATCGCCGATGGCGATCGCAAAGTGTCCGATCTCTACGGCATGATTCACCCCAATTCCCTCAATAATCTGACGGTACGTTCGGTGTTTATTATCGATCCCAACAAAAAATTACGCTTAACTATTACCTATCCTGCCAGCACGGGACGCAATTTTAACGAGATCCTGCGCGTAATCGACTCCCTGCAGCTCACCGATAACTATCAAGTGGCTACTCCGGCTAACTGGACCGACGGTGGCGATTGTGTGGTGGTTCCCTCTATTCCCACTGAAGAAGCTCGCAGCAAATTTCCCAAAGGGGTTGAAGAAATCAAACCCTATCTACGCATGACTCCTCAACCTAATAAGTAATTAGGGTTTGCTAATCGGTGAACCATATCCCGGAAAACTGGCAATCCGAAAACCATAAAATCGTCAGAGAGGGTTAGCCATCCGTTAAAACGGATAGCCAACCCCTGGCAACAGGGGATTTATCTCTCCATATCATTTATCGAAAATTTGGGTCTAAAACCCCGTCCTTTAGCGTAGCGAAGGACGGCTTGACATTGTTGCTCACATAGCTTACCATAGTAAATGTAGTTTGGTAAGCAAAATGCTAAAAGCGTTCAAGTACAGAATCTATCCGACCAGTGAGCAATCCGTTTTGCTCGCCAAGTCGTTTGGCTGTGCTAGATGGTTTTACAATTACGCTCTCAACTTAACATCCGAAACTTACAAGCAAACTGGAAAAGGATTAAGCAGAAACGAAATAATTAAGCTGCTGCCTTCCCTAAAAAAAGAGTATGAGTGGTTAAGCGAAGTACCATCGCAGGTATTACAGCAAGCCGCTTTAAATCTTTCTAGTGCTTTCCTTAACTTTTTTGAAGGTAGAGCTAAATATCCTAACTTCAAGAAAAAGCAAAATAAACAGTCGATTAGATTTCCTCAGCACTGTAAGTTAAAAGATGATGTTCTGGTATTGCCTAAAATTGGTGAAGTTCATTGCCAAGTCTCACGGCAACCAGAGGGAACCTTAAAGTCTGTTACGGTTTCAGTTAATCCATCGGGAGAATATTTCGCATCTTGTCTTTATGATGATGGTCAGGATTTACCCCAAAAATCATCAGAAGGAAAAGCTGTTGGGATAGACGTTGGACTAACCCATTTTGCTATTACATCAGATGGGACTAAACACGGGAATCCTAAATACTATCGTAAGTACGAACAAAGATTAGCGAGGAGACAAAAGAAACTAAGCCGCAAACAAAAAGGCTCTAACAACCGAAATAAAGCTAGAATTAAAGTTGCTAAAGTTCACTCTAAAATTGTTCGTTGTCGTGAAGATTTTCTACATAAGCTAAGTCGTAAATTAGTTGACGAAAACCAAGTCATAGTGGTAGAAAATCTGGCAGTTAGAAACATGGTCAAAAACCCAAAACTAGCAAAGTCAATCAGTGATGCTGGTTGGGGGCAATTCTGCACTATGTTGAAGTACAAGGCTGAATGGGATGGAAAAACCTACATCGAAGTAGATAGATTCTTTCCTAGTTCCAAGACCTGTAGTAACTGCTTAAACCGTGTTGATAGTTTGAGCTTAGATATTCGTAGCTGGCAATGCCCTAAATGTGGAGAAAACCACGATAGGGACATCAACGCCGCTAAGAATATTCGAGATGAAGGTTTACGAATATTGGCGGTAGGGCATACCGCTACTGCTTCAGGAGGGAGAGTAAGACCGAGTAAAAGCACTGCTTTTGCAAGGCATCTCCCCGTGAATGAAGAATCCCCACGCCTTTAGGCAACGGGAGTGTCAACAGTTTGATTGTCATACGGCTCTTCTCGACTTTGTGTGATAATTTTTGCTTATGGAACCCTGAAGTGCTTATTGGGCAAAACTTTTAGGACTATTTTGCGGAAGAAACTATCGGTATAGACCTCGTTTCCATTCGGTTATTAAAAACTGATTATTTATTCCCCCTTTTTCCTCTTGCCTTCTGCCTCTTGCCTCGCCTCATAAGTAGCCTATGCTCAACGGACTTAGTATCAATATATTTTTTCATAGTTTCCCTAGATGTGTTAGCGGCAGTAGTGCCAAAAAGCAATTTCTTGGCTGGGTTAAAGACAATTCATCGACATCTATCTTAACTATAAGTTAAATTAATGTTTAACAAAAATCGGCTTAAGGCTAAAAAAAGGATCAACATTATAGCTCCAAATGCTTAGTAGTGGTTAGTTTAGCTAGATTGTAGAGGGATGAAATTATCTAGAGATCGAGCAAGTATCCTCAAGAATTCCGGGTTAGATATATAAGTAAATTTTATTTTAAGTTTATTTAAGACTGTCATTACTAATGCAAGGCTGAGTCGGGGAGATTTTCCCGTAGTATCAAAAATGAAACTCGCTCACATCGTTCAATCTGACGACGATCGAGAGGCAATTGTAGAGACTGCCGCTTTCACTGGCATTTAATTAAGAGGAACAACCGATGGCAACAATTTATAAAGTCACCCTGAAAACACCCGAGGGCGATGTGCATACAATTAATGTTCAAGATGATGAGTACATTCTCGATGCAGCCGAAGAACAAGGACTAGACTTACCTTATTCCTGCCGTGCGGGAGCTTGCTCCACCTGTTTGGGTATACTTGAATCTGGTACCGTTGATCAATCCGATCAATCCTTCCTTGATGACGCTCAAATTCAAGCCGGTTTAGTCCTCACCTGTGTCGCCTATCCCACCTCTGACTCTGTGATCCTCACCCACCAAGAAGACGCTTTACAACAGTAATCTCCCTCAAGATTGTCAGAAAACTCCCGTTAAGTGCTATGGCTTTAACGGGAGTTATTTTATGGCTCAAAAATTTTTTTCCCTAAACCCTTGTGTGTTTTAGCTAAGGGTGCTAAGATTGATAATCGTGGAATTAATGGGTCGGTGCCCGAGTGGTTAATGGGGGCGGACTGTAAATCCGTTGGCTACGCCTACGCTGGTTCAAATCCGGCCCGGCCCACCACGATCAATGCCCGTGTAGCTCAGTGGTAGAGCACACCCTTGGTAAGGGTGAGGTCATGAGTTCAATCCTCATCACGGGCTTTTTTTTCCCTGCTCATTCTCAATCAGCCGTTGAAGGATAAGATTGAGCAAGTCTTCAGCACTATGGCGTTAACAGAAGTTATCCCCTAGCCCGATTAGGCATCGATCGCTTAAAATGGTCAAAATTAACTTATTTGTTGGCTCATGTCTCCCCTCGACAACATCGCTAAACTGTCTCACCTCACCCGCACAGATGTTCAGAAAAATTGGTTGATCTCTACAGCAGGGGGAAACCCAATTCAACCCGTCACCCTCAATGAAAAACAATACATTATTTGGCCTGCCGGCAGACAAATTCAATATCTAACTCAAAAAATTATTGTCCCCGAACATTTAGCCGGTTATCCTTTAGCGGGAATGGAACTGAGATTAATCCTAACTTGGTGGGCGGAAGATGTCAAAATTTATATTAATAATCAATTTATCCAAGCGGGAGATCTCTTTGATTCTTCCACTCGCATTTTACTTTCCAACTCTGTCTCTACTGGTCAAGAAATCGTTGTTACTCTCCGTTTAGTCAGTCCCAATCATGATATTGGTGGTTTGATGAAATCGGAGTTAATCTATGAATATAGCCAAGCGATCGATCCTGGTTTTGTTGCTGATGAATTGACCATTATTCATAATTATCTACAAACTTTTTATCCTGAAAACTTAGCAGCTTTTACCGCTACTCTCGATAATATTGACTGGGATAATGTCACCAACAAAGATAAATTTAATCAATCCCTAGAATCAATTCGTCAATCCCTACAACCCCTCGCTAAACCTCTCAAAGAACGCAGTTTTCATCTTCTCGGCCACGCACATTTAGATATGGCTTGGTTGTGGCCATTGGCAGAAACTTGGCAAGTGGCAAAAAATACTTTTATCTCGGTTTTAAACCTACAAAAAGATTTTCCCGCCCTCATATTTGGTCATTCTAGTCCCCTAATTTACGAATGGATAGAAAAACATCATCCTGACCTGTTTCAAGCGATTCTAGAGGCATATAAAGGGCAATCCTGGGAGCTTTTGGGCGGGATGTGGGTAGAACCAGAAGTAAATTTGATTTCCGGGGAATCCCTATTTCGACAGCTGCTTTATGGACAACAATATTTTCAAGAAAAATTTGGACAAATCACTAAAACTGCTTGGCTGCCAGATACCTTTGGGTTTCCCCACCAATTGCCGCAAATTCTTAAATCCTTTGGTATCAAATATTTTGTAACTGGGAAACTACATTGGAATGATACGACTAAATTTCCCCACGGTTTTTTCTGGTGGCAATCTCCCGATGGTAGTAAAATTCTTTCCCTCATGTCTCCTCCCAATGTTGCCGGAGTTATGGATACTAATCCAATTATTATGACCGATCATGCTCTCAATTGGGAACGGCAAACCGGCTTAAAAGATATTTTTTGGTTGCCCGGTGTTGGCGACCATGGCGGCGGTCCAACTCGTGATATGTTAGAGGTGGCACAACGTTGGCAAAAATCTCCTTTTTTCCCCCAGTTAAAATTTAGCCAAGCAACAACTTATCTGGACAGTCTGGAGACAAGTAATCTTCCTATCTGGGATGATGAATTATATCTAGAATTCCATCGCGGTTGTTATACCACTCACTCTGATCAAAAAGCCTATAATCGTTACTGTGAAATTCTTTTGTATCAAGGGGAATTATGGTCTTCTCTGGCTAATATTTTACTAGAGATTCCCTATCCGAAAGTCGAGATAGAATCCGCCTGGAAAAAGGTTTTATTAAATCAGTTTCATGATATACTGCCCGGTACTTCGATCCCGGAAGTGTTTAGGGATGCTAATCAGTTATGGCGGCAAGTTATCACCACGGGTGAAGCAATTTTAGAGCAAGCTTTGCAAGCAATTGCCACTCAAATTAATTTACCTACTCTCCCCCATCCCCAAGCAAAACCTTTTCTAGTTTTTAATTCTCTTAACTGGGAAAGATCTCAGGTTATCTCTTTAGCTGTAGAATCTTTCAATTGTTCGGTTTATGACTTAAATAATTGTCTCTGTCCTTCGCAATTATCCCAGGACAATCAGCTATTATTTCTCGCAGAAAATATTCCTTCTGTGGGTTATAAGTTATTTTGGTTAGTTCCCAATCAGCAAGCAACGGAGCAAAATTTAATTAACTGCCAATTTATTTTAGATAATGGCTTACTTAAAGTTACTATTAACTCAGAAACGGGAGATATAGATAGTATATTTGATATAATTAATCAAAAAGAAATCCTGCAAACTGCCGGTAATCAATTACAGGCATTTAAAGATCAAGGACAATATTGGGACGCTTGGAATATCGATCCGAATTATCAACAATATCCCTTACCTAAAACAGTATTAAAATCGATCAAATGCTTAGAATATGGTCCCTTGCGCTGGCGGATTCGCGTGAGCAGAAGTTTAGGTGATTCGGAATTTTGTCAAGATTATATCTTAGAAAAAGATTCTCCTATTCTCCAGATTAAAACTATTGTTAATTGGCAGCAGGAACATACTTTAGTAAAAACCGCTTTTCCTCTTACCCTAAACAGCGATTTTACTACCTATGAAATTGCCTGTGGTGCGATCAAGCGTTCCCACCAATCAGAATCGCCAAAATGGGAAGTTTACGCCCATAAATGGGCGGATTTAACCGATACAGAGGCAAACTATGGGATTAGTCTTTTAAATAATAATAAATATGGCTATGATGCCACTAATCAGCAACTGCGATTAACTCTGTTGAGAAGTCCCCGATGGCCCGATCCCGAGACAGATCTGGGAAAACAAGAATTTACCTATGCAATATATCCCCATCAAGGGGACTGGAAAACGGCGAAAACTGTCCATCACGCTTGGCAGTTAAACTCACCTGTCACCGTTGTTTTTATTACTAATTCGTCTCGATCAACCCAGTTGCCACCCGTGGCACAATGGTTAAAATTCTCGGACGATAACTTAATTTTAATGAGTTTCAAACAAAGTGAAACATCCCCTCAGAGTTGGGTAATGCGCGTTTATGAATGTCAGGGAGAAAACGCTGTTATTGATTGGCAAAATCAATTACAATTAACAATAAAAGAATCGATCGATGGTTTAGAAAGAGCGATCGATCCTATGGAGCAAATTTCTCCTTGGCAAATAGCCACATGGTTATTAAAGAATTAATCTTCGTGATCTTCAAAAGGATCGCTTAATTCTGCTGCCGGCGGTCCAAAAGCGGTATAAAGAGCTAAAGCGGTAATCCCCACCAAAGCGGCAGCGATCGAAATACCCAAAATTGTTGCAGTTTCCATAAAATAAAATTTGCTTAGATACAGTCTGTATCTTATCTTAACAAAATATAACCGATCTCGCAGCCAATAGCGATCGCTAATCTGGCCGGTTGCATTGCTGTTATCTCATGCCCGATAATGCTGAAAGGATCGACTAAATAGCGATCGAACTAAACCAGAAAAATTATTATGAAGAAACTCCTAGAGGGACTAGAAAAGTTCCAGAGTGGTTATTTTGATGAACATCGGCAATTATTTGAGGAACTTTCCCACGGACAAAAACCGAGAATCCTGTTTATCACCTGTTCTGATTCCCGTATCGATCCTAACCTAATTACCCAAGCGGAGGTGGGGGAATTATTCGTAATTCGCAATGCGGGAAATATAATTCCTCCCTACGGAGCAACTAATGGTGGTGAAGGTGCATCTATAGAATATGCTATCAACGCTCTCGGCATCGAGCAAGTGATTATCTGCGGTCACTCCCATTGTGGAGCGATGAAAGGTTTGCTAAAATTGCAGAGTCTGGCCGATGAAATGCCTTTAGTTTACGATTGGTTAAAGCAAGCAGAAGCTACTCGACGTTTAGTTAAGGATAATTACAAAGAATTAGAAGGAGAAGAACTGATCGAGGTGACAGTAGCAGAAAATGTTCTCAATCAGTTAAGTAATTTGCAAAGCTATCCAATTATTCGTTCCCGATTACATCAGGGTAAATTATCCCTACACGGTTGGATTTTTCGGATTGAAACTGGCGAAATTTTAGCCTACGATCCCATCCTACACGATTTTGTCGCTCCCCATAGTAAAATTACCCATCCCGAACCAGAAGACAATTTACCCTCTAGTCGTCATCTTCCCAATAGTCATCCCTTCAAGATTTCTGAGGATTATATCAGGACTAATGCGGAGGTAAAAAAAGCGACTCCTGCGGTTAATACTGTGGCCAAAAAGAATGGCTCCTCAACCCAAAAACCGGGCTATACTTATTTAGAACCCTCCCAAGCTGATCGCATTTATCGCGGTTCGAGAAGTTAATTAGGGATTACAGAAATTCTCTAGAGATGTGCCTATTAACGTCTCTAGAGTGGCAATTAAACGATAACTGCTATACTCCTCTATGGCTTCCCCAAAAGATTTTATTAGTCCCGTCAATTCCGAGCAAGAGTTAGTCTATCCTTTTCGGAACTATCTTAACTATCTGCACGCAAAATACTCTGATTTACAGACGGGTCATATCGCCGATTATATTCCGGAATTAGCCCTAGCAGCTCCAGAATGGTTTGGTATTTCCGTAATTAGCACTGATGGTCAGATTTTTGAGGTGGGAGACTGTCAGCAAACCTTTACAGTACAATCGATTTCTAAAGCTTTTGTCTTTGGATTAGCTCTAGAAGATCACGGAAGGGAATACGTTAATAGTAAAGTCGGTGTTGAACCCACCGGAGAAGCTTTTAACTCGATTATTCTCGATGAAAAAACCAATCGTCCCTATAATCCTATGGTTAATGCTGGTGCGATCGCTACTACGGATTTAATCACCGGACAGAATGCCACCGAAAGGCTAAAACGTATTTTAGAAATGTTTAAACGCTATACCGGCAGGGATCACGAGATTAATGTCCCCGTTTTTCTCTCGGAAAAATCCACCGGCAATCGCAATCGGGCCATGGCTTATCTGATGCTAAATTTTGGCATGGTCAGCGATAAAATTGAAGAAACCCTCGATCTTTACTGTCAACAATGCGCCATCCTCGTCCATGCTCACGATTTAGCTCTGATGGCTGCTACCTTAGCTAATGGAGGTGTCAACCCAATCACAGGAATACGGGCGATCGATGAACACTACGTTCAAGATGTGATCAGTGTTATGCTTACCTGTGGAATGTACGACGCTTCAGGAGAATGGACTTATCGGGTAGGATTACCAGCAAAAAGCGGTGTCGGTGGCGGAATTACGGCAGTAGTCCCCCATCAGTTGGGAATTGGGACTTTTTCGCCCCTTTTAGATGAAAAAGGCAACAGTATCAGAGGAGTGAAAATTTGTCAAGATATTTCAGAGGATTTTGGTTTACATTTATTCAATGTGGCCAAACCGGAACGAGATTTGAAAACGTGGCTTGAAGGCAATAGTTGATACCACCCCCTACTTCCCTCTCCTCACTCTGCCATGGCTTTTAAACAGGATTTAGTCTGATAAATGTCCCCAGCAAGAGCGCCTACCAACTCTAAAAAATTAATTTGGCCAGAGGTCTGTGGAAAAAATTTCGTAAACCCCTTGACAAAAGCAGCGGGTTGTGTGTAATATAAATATTGTGTGAGGAGTATAAGTTCAGTATAAGAGGAACCTTTGGGGTCGAAACACGGCAAGACTCCCAGAGGTTCTTCTTTTTCACTTCCTTATTGGCTCAAAGTCAGCCATAAAATCGGGTTTTACCTGATCGCTAGTTTTTTCTCAATTTATCCCTTCTAGGTCTGTTGCTGCTTACCAAGAGCAACAGGTCAAAATTTTTGCCGAAGAAACTGCACAAGAGAAGTGTAATTGCCCGTAAAATTGGGAATTAAGTACAGGGGCAATCCTATGGCAGATAACAATAACGGTAACGGCGGCTTATTCTTCGTCGGGGTTTTAGTGGGCAGTGCGATCGGAGTAGTGACGGGTTTATTAGTAGCGCCCAGATCTGGAAAAGAAACCCGTCGAATTCTGCAAAAATCCGCCCAGGCTTTGCCAGAATTGGCCGAAGATCTGACCACAACGATGCAATTACAGGCCGATCGCCTATCGGAATCGGCCCGGCGTAATTGGGATGATACTTTAATGAGATTAAAAGAGGCGGTGACAGCTGGAATCGAAGCTAGTCAAAGTCTAGCCACAGACAATCCCTTCCCCGACTCGCAAGAATCCCCCCAAGGCGATAATCAACACTCGAATCACTATTAAATGACCGAACCTATTTTCTGGCTAGGATGTTCTTTACTGCTAGTCGCCGTTAGTTTAACGGCGGTTTTCATCGCCGCTTTACCTGCTCTGCAAGAGTTAGCCCGGGCAGCCCGCAGTGCCGAAAAATTATTCGATACCCTCCATCGGGAATTTCCCCCGACTCTAGAAGCAATTCGCCTGACAGGGGCGGAAATCAGCGAATTAACCGACAATATCGATGAAGGGGTCAAAAGTACCCGCCAAGTTGTGCAAGGAGTCGATCGCAGTCTCGGTAATGCTAAGGCTGGTCTCAGCAAGCTCGATCGTGGCAGCCGTCGCCTCTTGATCGGTTTTAAAGTCGCTTGGAATACTTGGAAACGCAGTTAAGCAGATGGGGAAATGGGAGGCTTTTTTCAGTGATCAGTAAACAGTAAACAGTAACCAGTGAACTGAAAACTCACATCTGATAACTGATGACTGAGTGACTAAAGACGTAGGTTGGGTTGAAGCATGAAACCCAACGCCTCAACGGATTTAGTATAAGAAGTTAAGAACGGGAAAAGGCCAAGAGTTTTCCCGGTTTGATAAAAAGAGAGATTAATATTAAATATTTGTAAAGTTTTTCGCCTAAGTTACCTTTCTGTGGTAAGCAAATCTTTACTGCTCCGATTTGGGGGTTTCTTGGGGGGTGTCATCGTTGTTGGTTTTTGGTTCTTGTCCTTTAAAAGTAGGGATAAATCGCGACAAAACTTCAAAAAGCTGATTAAAGGTCGTTTGATTGATTTTACCCGTCAAGAGCAATAACACAAAGACAATAAAAGCAAAGATAAAAATAATTGTCAAAACGCTGGTAATATGCTTTGAATCTGGCACAAAATGGGCAAACACCGCAACTATACAAGCAACCACAGCTAAAACCAGCAACAAAGCGAGACTAGGTTTCAGGAGATTGGGAGTTTCTGGCGTTTTGGGACTCATAGGGCGATTTTCTCGGCTTTTGCGGCCACGTTCCTCCCTTATATCGAGATCTCTTGCTCTTTCTGTCTTAGATTCCACCCCTTCTAAGATATCGCGGATATTATATTTGCCGCGCAAACCGGGGAGAGGTTCTTCCACTCTGCCTTGGTGATCGAGTTCTATCAGATGGAGATAATCGACGGGAACTTCTACCCCGGTGGGTTTTTCCCCTTGCAATTCTCGAATCACTAACTTTTCCTGTACGGCTAAATTAGGGATAGTAGCGTGAATTTTCTCAAAATCTGTCTTAATAATAGCTAAAAGCGCACTAGCACGGGAACCCTGGGCTTTTATGCTGATGTAGTTATCTTCCTCGTCGGCACGCACCAAAGCTCTATTAAGATCCATTGTCAGAACCACACCACTACGCCAACGCATGGTTTTATAGATCATCTGGTGATTACGGACGATAAAGCGGGAAATAATGCTACCGGGCAGGATATCATAACGGTACTGGAAGTGTAAAGGTGCGTTTTCGTAGATATCCACATCCGGTTCATCGATGGGTAGAAGATCGGTGATTAGATAGCGAGCGGGACTGTAACCATCAAGGGGAAAACAGAGTTCAAATTTTCCCATCAAATCCATCAAAAATCCGCGTTTATTTTCGGGATAACGTTGGGGTTGTTTGAGAATATTTGGCAGATCTGGCAGTGAAAGAATGCCTTTTTTTTGCACCATCAAATCGTGATTATTGAGAATATCATAAACACCGTCAGTTACCCATTCCGGGTTCAGGACATTGGTTTCATTCAGTCGCGGATCATCTTGGTAGTTGAGGACAATACCGAGATCGTGGAGAAACTGCACTAAACTTTTTTGATCGCTGGCCTCTTTAATCTCGGCTGTCTGACACATTTCCTGATACTTTTCGTAGGAAATAAAGTCATAACTCTTTTGCATCGTTTCTAGTTGAGTTTTGATCTCAAACCAACTATTAGGCAATAAATCTTTGATATGGGGAATAGCATCGATTTGAGAGGCAATTTCCTGCACAAGTTGCTCGATTCCCGCACCGGTTTTACAGGAAGTGGCGATTAGCTTGGTGATTTGGGGATATTTTTTCCGGAGGGTGCGGATCTTAACTTGCGGGGGATTTTCATCGGCACAATTACCCACGATAATCACGGGAGAATTGCCTCCGTAGGTTTCAATGAGTTTTAACCAGTATTCCAGACGGTTTTGCTGTTCGTTTTTGCGGTTGTCGAGGACAAGCAGATAAAGACTGCGTTTAGTCAGAAAAAACTGATGGGTGGTTTGCATCACTTTCTGACCGCCAAAATCCCAGAGATTGAGGCGAATATCGGGTTTTTGGGGCAGTTGCCACTTTTCAATATTAATGCCGGGGGTCTTGGGTTCTCCGGAATTAAAGGTATTGTGCAGTAACCGCTTTAACAGGGAAGTTTTCCCCACATCCCCCTCCCCCACCAATAAAACTTTAAGCTCATTAAGAGGGCGTTTAGCTTTATCCTTGAGATAACTAAAAATCGCCTGCGGATTGCCATCATCCCATATTGTTTTACCCCATCCCTGACGAATAATTTCCGGGGGAACGTTGGTAATCGGGTTATTTTCGAGGACTAATCGCTTCAGGTTGACTAGGTGAGCGAGTGCTTCTGGTATCTCCCTGATTTGGTTATTTTTGAGGTGGAGGTTTTGCAGGGAGGTGAGTTGAGCGAGTGCTTCTGGTATCTCCCTGATTTGGTTATTGCTGAGGTAGAGGACTTGCAGGGAGGTGAGTTGAGCGAGCGCTTCTGGTATCTCGCTGATTTG
>VYLK01000343.1_pt1 | contig 17969 bp, 15 predicted proteins | sample 5114321 | NCBI WGS metagenome assembly VYLK01 (sample SAMN12291792, study PRJNA351875) | freshwater metagenome | isolation source: freshwater lake | place: USA: Michigan, MSU2 Lake | collected 2011-08-16
GACCACATTGATAAACTGCTGCAAGGCGTTTCGTTCGACTTGCTGGTGAATCTGACCGACATGCAGGTTCATGGCGATCTGAATAAGAAGGCGTTGCTTGGCGGGCGCAACGTGTGGAGTGAGAAGCCGATGGCCAACACGTATGCAGAGGGCAGGGCACTGCTCGACCTGGCGCGGCAGCAGGGCGTCCGCATCTGGGGCGCACCCGCAGTGGTCAATAGCCCGCAGTTTGCCTTCATGGCAAAGACTATTCAGGAAGGAAAAATCGGCAAGGTGGCCGCAGCCCATGCACACTACGGCCACCTCGGTCCGCATTGGTCGGCATTTTTCTATGAGAAGGGCGGTGGCAGTCTGCCCGATCTGGGTGTGTATAACCTGGCCACACTTACCGGACTACTTGGCCCTGCCAAGTCGGTCATGGCGATGACGAGCATTGTCACCCCGGAACGCACGGTCGATAATAAGGGGAAGATTAAGGTGGAGGCCGAAGACAATGCCATGGTGCTGATGGATCACGGCAACGGCGTGCTGTCGCACGTTCAATGTGGTTTCAACTATTTTGATCCCTACGGCCACGAAGGTGAGGGGCAGGATAAACCCACCATTTCCATTTGGGGCAGCCGCGGCAATTTGTGTTTGATTGGCTACGACTGGGCACCTTTTGGTGTAGACCTGGCAACGCTGGATAATGAAAAGACCGTACGCCACGCGGCCGACCCGGGCACGTACGTGTGGGAGCAGGGAGCATCTGTGATTTCGGAGTCGCTGTCGACCAACACGGAGCCGCGGATTAACGTAGAGCACGCGCTGCACGTCTTGGAAATTATTGAAGCAGCACGCGCCTCTCAGGAAAGTGGAAAGCGGATTGTACTCCGCTCATCCTTTCCGTATCCCTTGTTTTAAATAGTCTGATGGCAGCACCTTTTCATTTCGCGCCAGCTTCAGGTAAAATGCATCTCAGATTTGAGCGTACGCCCCGGCAAACTTGCCAAAGGCGAAGAAGATGCCCAGAGGGCCGTTTTGACATGAGTGTAAATATTTTCTGATTTTCTTTTTTGAAACCGATTGAAAAACTGTGTACATGCCTCCGCCTGACGGAAGTCATGTTACGCGCAACAGAAAAGCTGGAAGTTTGGCACACTTAATTTTTTCTCAAAAGGCATAAACGTGGGACAACGAGTAAACCATCTTTTAACGCGGCGGCAAGCAACCTGGGTGCTGGCACTACTTCTTCCGATCATCATTGGCCTTTTGCCGGCAACTGCTTTTCCCTTTACCCTCACGCAGATCGAACAGCGGGTGATTGCGATTTTCGTTTTTGCGGCACTCTTTTGGATCCTGGAACCCATTCCCATCTACGCGACGTCCATGCTTATTGTCATCCTCGAACTGGTGTTTATATCCGACAGCAATTTGCTGTTGCTCCGCTCTGCGGCACCGGATTATGGCACACCGTTGTCATACAAGGAGATCATGGGTTCGCTGGCGTCACCCATCATCATGCTTTTTCTGGGTGGTTTTTTCCTGGCCGTGGCGGCTACCAAATACCGGCTCGATCAAAATGTTGCTGGCTTGTTGTTGCCCCGCTTTGGCACCCAACCCCGCTGGGTATTACTGGGAATGATGTGTATTGCCGGATTTTTCTCGATGTTCATGAGCAACACAGCTACCACGGCCATGATGTTGGCCATACTGTTACCGGTTGTAGAAGCTTTTCCACCCGGAGATCGTTCGCGCACCGCCTTTGTCATCGGCATACCGGTGGCCGCGAATCTGGGGGGCATTGGCACTCCCATTGGTACGCCGGCCAACGCCATTGCATTGAAGTTCCTGGGCGAGTCCGCGCTCTCGTTCAGCAAATGGATGTTGTTCGGGGTGCCGTTTGTTATTGTTCTGATTTTGCTGGCGTGGGTCCTCATCACACAGCTTTGGCCTTCATCCGGTAACGATGTGAAGGTGGCGTTGGGTGGAAAGTTTCTCCGCACACCAAAAGCGCTGGTCGTGTATGCTACTTTTCTCGTGACCATCGCGATGTGGATCCTCGATTTTGTGCATGGCATGAATGCATACGTGGTCGGCTTGATACCGGTAGGTGTTTTTCTGCTTACGGGTGTGATCAACAAAGAAGACCTGAAACTGATCAGTTGGGATGTGCTGTGGCTCGTGGGAGGTGGAATTGCCCTCGGCCTGGCGATTGATCACAGCGGCCTGGCCCACACGATCATCGCCCACATTCCATTCGCGGGGTTTGCACCGTGGGCGGTGATTGCCGGTGCAGGAGGGATCGGTTTACTCCTCGCCAATTTCATGTCGCACACGGCTACGGCCAATCTGCTGCTGCCACTACTAGTGGCAGTGGGCGCAGTGGTTCCGGGGCTGACCGACATCGGGGGAACCAACCTGATGATTCTGGCCACCACTTTGGCGATCTCACTGGCCATGTCACTGCCGATCAGTACGCCGCCCAATGCCCTGGCCCATGCCACGGGTATGATCACCACGAAAGACCTGATGAAAGTGGGTATCCTGATGGGTGTCGTGGGATTTGTTTTGCTGATGGGCTTGATATTCATGCTCGGACAAACTCGTTTCATTGGCTGACTTTCTAAATCGATGAAGACCCGACTCGAGGTGCGCGAAGACATTCAACCGATAAAGGAGAAATACTTTTCGGATCCGACCCGGTTCTTAGCTCTCGCCGTGGGGGAGAAGCTGTTGGTTGAGGGCGAATACAACGACCGCCTATTTCTGGTTCTGGAAGGTGCTCTTACCGGCTACCTGAAAGACGATCAGGGTAAACCACGCGAGGCGCTGCATTCCACACAAAACATGTTTGTGGGGGTGTATAGTTTTTTCAGCAACGAGCACACCAGTTATATGACGTTCGTAGCGACCGAACCTGCGCGGATAGCCTATCTGGATCGGGATGAGTTACCGACCTCGCCCGATCAGTTTGCACTCGACTTTTTGCCCGTACTGATCAACGAAATTTATCTCCGCCAGGTGTTGTCTCACCAGTTCAACCGCGAACGGCACGAAGCGTTGAAAAAACTAGGTGAGTCGGAAAAAATGGCTACCCTTGGGCAACTGGCCGCCGGCCTTGCGCATGAGCTCAATAATGCTGTCGGTATTTTGGAAAGCAACACACGCTGGCTCAGCGAGGCATTGGCGACGTACCTGCACAATAAGAAATGGCATGCGCTTTTTCAGAAAAGCCTGCAGCACGGGCAGGTACAGGATACGAAAACAATCCGAGCCCAGCGCGACAAACTGGAAAAGAAATATCGGCTTCCACTGAAGGTGGCGAAGCAACTGGCGCGCATCAACCTGGATGAGCAGGAGTTGGATCAGCTGGTGAAGCACGACTTGCGGGATCTCGATATTCTTGAGCTGATTACCAATGCCGGCTTTGTGCTGCACGACATGAAACTCGCCGCCCGCCACGCAGCCCATGTCGTGCGTTCCGTTCGTGATCTGGGCGCAACGCCGGCCGCACAGCCTACCCAAACATCCGTGAAAGAAACGATAGAAGAAGCACTGACGTTGACGAAAAAGTTGGTGCAGCATGTGCACGTCGTCTGGGTCAGTCAATCCGACACAAAGATAACGGCTCATGCGGGCGATCTCGTGCAGGTGTGGATCAACCTGATCAAGAATGGGTGCGAAGCGATGGTGTCTGCGCACCAACCCAGCCCGGAGTTACTCATTCAGATGGATGATGAAGCCAATGCCCTCCACGTATCCGTTACCGATAACGGGACAGGCATTCCGGAGGAAATCCGAAAAAAAATTTTCGAGCCCAGTTTCACCACCAAAGTCAGCGGGCTTTCGTTTGGTCTCGGCCTGGGACTCTCCATTGTCAGGCGGCTTGTAGATCGATACGCCGGAAAGATTACGGTTTCCAGTCGCCCCGGTGAAACCACATTCCGCATCACCCTACCCAAGCAATAAATTATGGAAAAGCTATATATCATTTTAGTGGAAGATCAGCCCGAAGTGCTTCGCGCCATCGCCAATGATCTGGACGCTTTTGAGGAACATTTTGTGCTGGAGGAATGCAGCAGTACCGCTGAGGCGTGGGAACTGATCGAACAGATCGATGCCGCCGGTGACCACGTGGCACTCATAATCTCTGATCACGTGATGCCGCACGAAACAGGTGTGGATTTTCTGATTCGCGTCAATCAGGACATTCGCTATACGCATACACGAAAAATATTGCTGACCGGATTAGCCACACATCAGGACACCATTCAGGCAATCAATCAGGCAGCTATTCATCGGTACATTGAAAAGCCGTGGAAGCGTGATCAGCTGATCCAGGTGGCCAAGGCGCTCATCACCGAATACCTGTTGGAAATGGGATTTTCGTATCAGGATTATCAACCTTTCCTTGATCGCGACACACTGCTTCGGATGATGCAGCAAATGAAAGGGTAATGAAGTTCTGTGCATGGCATGTCGTTTTTGTGATGAGCACGTTAACGGCCGGTGCACAAACGAAAACCATATCCGCTGGTAATCAATGGTGGCTGGGGTATATGACGTCCGTTCAGGTGTCTGAGAAATATTCCTGGTGGAATGATTTTCACCTGGTGCCGGGTGGGTTTGGCGTTGTTCGTACCGGGGTCACCCGGCATTTTCCAAAAGGCGGTTTTACCGCAGGTTTTGCACGCCTGTGGTTACCCGGGCCCGATTCGCGTCATGGCCTACCCCGGTGGGAGTGGCGCCCGTGGGCACAGGTTCAGCTGGTGCTGCCCGTGGATGAACGCTATACATTTACGCAGCGCCTTCGCTATGATGCGCGGTTCCGGCAGGTAATTACCGGGGCCGTGCTGGACGAGAGCGCATTTATTTTTAACCACCGGGTACGGTGGTTGACGTCATTTCGGAGGATTCTTTTTCGCGGCCGGATGAAGTGGCACCCGTTTATCAGTATCAGCAATGAGGTGTTACTCAATTTTGGAAGTTCAATTTCCTTCAACACATTTGATCAGAATCGGATTTCGGTCATGACGGGTGCACAGGTAAAAAACCTTCAGATTCAGATCGGATACATGAATCGCTTTGTTCAGACCGGAGGAAGCGCATTTTCATCTTTTCATACTGCTGTTTTTTGGGTTACTCATCGAATCAATTCAATTAACAGCCTGAAAAAAAGCAGTCAGGAGATGGATGGTGAATAGCGATGCGTGCAGAAGGAGGGATTGTTCTAAAGAAGAAAGTCATCCGATGGAATATGCCGTTTTAGTTTGGATTTGTTGAACGTGTTCTACTCAGGCATTACCAGGTATAGCGGTCGCCCAAGTGCAAGTGGGTGCGATTGTTTTCGGCAGCAGTCTGAAAAAGCCTGGCTTTAACAGAGGCGAAAACGAGCATACAGCCGGATAAGTTCGGATGAGAGGCTTTTGGAACTTCAAAATCTTACTTTTCCCTACTATTTTCTGTCTTTTATTGGACTAAAACCTTTTTTAAAACATTTTGGAGGCATAAAAAAATACGTACCTTCGTTTTAAATCAACACACATATTGTATGGAGTTTTCTGGCATTCTCAATCTTTTCCGGCAAGGTAAAGGAACAGCGCGTAGTCACATGAAAAACCTCATCGAGTTGGCTGCGGTTGATGGCAATTTTGATGACGTTGAGTACGACCTACTTCGGCAAATAGCCAAGCGTAACGGTGTGTCTACTTCCCAGTTGGAGAGCATTCGGAGCAATCCCGCGGGCATTAGTTTTGAAATACCGACCGATGACAGAGAGCGGTTCAATCAATTGTACGATTTGGTTCAGATGATGTCGGTCGATCAAAATGTCCATGAAGAGGAACGTAAGTTGTGCAATCTTTTTGCAATCAAGTTTGGTTACCCCCGTCCGAAAGTGAAAGAGTTGGTCGAGACTTTGAGACTGAACATTATCAATGGGCAAACCCACGAGGAAGCCTTTAAACGCTCCGCGCTTCTGCTTCGGTAAGAAAAAATTTGAGTTCATTTCGGTTATCCGCACGATTTACACGGGAGGCGGTTTCGCGCGGAACTGTTGATCGTTTGAGGTGATCTGCTTGTATTGTTTTGGGCTATGCATATGTCCCGGATGGTTCACCTACATTTTCGCTGCTGGCCACATATTTTGTTCGCGGTATTTTTTTCCACCGCAATAAAACCGGTAGTTACCTGATTCCGAGGGCTGCCAGCCTTACGTGTTGGTTCAGGATGATGCGCGCGAAGTGCATCACACTACTTGGCAGGCAGCTCGCGATAGAACGCTTCGATTGGCGGAAACGGGCCGAACTTATGTTGGTTTTCAGAAAAAGGATCCGCATATGGCCCGAAAGGGTGATCAATCGGCTTGGTGGAGATTGCCGGCCAGTCTCCGGGGAAATTCCGGTTTCTTCTGGGCTTACTCAGCACGTACGCAGCAATGTCCCACGCTTCCTCGGTAGAGAGTTGCGGCTTCTGGTAGGTGGTGCCCTGTGGCATGTTTGCGTAGATGTAGCGGGCAAAATTTGAGATGCGATACAAGCCTGCGGCGGTGGTGAAGCTGGAGTCTCCCCACAGAGGTGGGTAGATAAATTCCGCTTTCGCGGGATGGCGGACTCCCTGCCCGTTCATTTGGTGACACGAACTGCATTTCACTACATACTGCTTCTGCCCCTTCACGGTGTCAGCTGCTCGTTTCAGATACGCCAGCGGATGTAGTCCCGAACCTACCGGGCGTGTCTTTGTGGGAACATTTTTTCCAAGCCAGCAGAAATAGGCCACCAGCGCACGCATTTCCGTTGATAACGAATCGATTGGAGAACCGCCCAAGCTGCGTTGCAGGCAGTCATTCACTCTTTTTTCGATACTTTCCCACGATCCTGAGCGTTCGCGGAAACGCGGGTAGGTGGCGGATACAGCACTAAAATTATTACCAAAAGGCTGGGTGCCGGCCTGGAGGTGGCAGTTCTGGCAATTCATTCCATTGGTGATTTGCATGACTTGTCCGTCGGGGCCCAAATACCGGGCCGTGTGGGCAATCAGGTTTCTGCCATATCTGACGAGCGTATCAGAAAACGATAGGGTTGCCGTATCCGGAGCAACCCACGGGGATTCTCTTTTTTCCGCACTGGTACAGGCAGTTAAGCCCAGCCCCGCAAAAACGACCATGGGCAGAAATCTTTTCATGCGATGTGTTCAGCTAGAAATTCAAAGGCACGAACTTCCATCCAATTCATTTCTCGGCCAGCCAACGAAAAACCGACATGGCCGCCGCGTTGGGGCGTCTGCAGGTAAACATGCGGGTGTGTTGCAGCGAGCGAACGGGGGTAACAAGCCTCCGGCAGGAAAGGGTCGTTTTCGGCCGTCAGCAGAAGTAAAGGCACAGAAACATCGGTCAGAAAATTACCGCAAGATGCCCGCCGGTAGAAGTCGTCAGCATCGGTAAAGCCGTGCAGCGGGGCTGTATACCAGGTATCGAAGTCGGCAAAAGTGTGGATGTGCCGAAAGTGGGCGGCTGTTATTTTGCCGGGTAGCGTCCGGGCTTTCAATTCGATTTTCTTTTTTAATTTCGATAAGAACCGCTTGCGGTAGAAAGCACCCGCGGGTTGATCCAGCGCCCGCGCACTTGATCCGAGATCGCAAGGAACCGAGAAAACGGCCCCTGCCCGTACCGCATGCGGCAGGCGGCCTTTGTTTTCGCCCAGATATTTGATGGTGAGACTTCCGCCCAGGCTAAAGCCGATCAACGCAATTATTCCGTAGCCTTTGCCTATTGCATGATCGATGACCGCTGTGAGATCATCGGTGGCACCGTGATGATAGAAACGCGGGAGGCGATTGATCTCCCCGCTGCAGCCGCGACAGTTCCAGGCGAGCACATCCCAGTCTCGTTCAGCAAAATACTTCGCAGCCCCTTTGCAATAGTGGCGCTCGGAGCTGCCCTCCAGGCCATGCGAGAGTATCACCAGCCGCGAATATCCGTTTCGCACCCAGTCAATATCCAGGAAATCACCGTCGGGCAGTTCCAGTCGCTCACGGGCATACGCTACCTGATGTACCCGGCGAAAAAAACTCGGGAAGATTGTTTCGGCATGACCGTTCCACAGGTAGCGAGGAGGGCGATACGGATCAGCAGTGATCAACGGCATCGATTCGGAGGTAAATGAAAAAAATATTTCCTGGCGACAGCGTGCGAAGCGCACCTTCGCAACAGCCGGGCGTTGTTGATTTATTTTTCGGTTGTTTCTTTTGCATGATACCGGGCGCTCAATCCAATCATCAACAGAAACAAAAATACAACCACCATCAGTGCGAATCGCAACGAAAACCAGTCTGCCAGAAAGCCAATGATGGGCGGCCCGAAGAGAAACCCGGAATAGCCTACAGTTGTCACCATGGCCAGCCCGACACCGGGTGGCAAATCTGGCGCATTTCCGGCAATGCTGTAAGCAATTGGTACAATCACCGATAGCCCAATTCCCACCAGAAAGAACCCGGCAATGACAAGGGCAGGCTCAGGCACGGTAATGGCCAGTGCCAGCCCGGTACAGGCGATCGTACCGCAGGAAATCAAAAGGCGTTTATCACCCAGCCGCAGGCGGGCCCCATCGCCCAACAGGCGCCCGATGGTCATCGCCAGTGCAAAAGCGGAAAGGCCGAGCGGCGCTACTGCCTCCGAGGCACGAACAATGTTCTCCAGGTAGTTGGTGCTCCAATCGGCCATGGCACCTTCGCCCAACATGCAGCAAAATGCAATGATGCCAACGCTGATCATCGCTGCGTTGGGCAAACGAAAGGCCGGTCCCTCACGGGCAGCCTGTGGCGCATCGTAAATGAGGTAATAGCGGGCAAAGAAGGCAATGACCACGCTAAGCAGTGTGATGATGGAAAAATGGACGGCAAGAGTGGTTTGCATTTTTGCAAACAATGCCCCCGAACCGGCACCGGCCATCATGCCAATGCTGAACAGGGCGTGGAATGAAGTCATGATCGGTTTCCTGATCTGCTGTTCTACCATCACTGCCTGGGCGTTCATGGAAACATCCAACATGCCGGCCGAAATTCCCATGAAAAAGAAAAGTAAGGACAAGCCGGTCATGGTGCCAACCCAGGGAACCAGCGGCACGAGTAGGCAATAAAAAAATGCGGAAAAAATCGTGATGCGCCGGCTGCCGTAGCGGATGATTACCCATCCCGTGAAAGGCATTGCTCCCAACGCTCCAATGGAAGAGGATAATAGTACCATGCCCAGTGCTCCATTATCTAATACAAACAATTCTTGCACGCGGGGCAGCCTTGAAAACAGGTTGGCATGAACAAACCCATTCAGGAAAAACATGATTTTTACGGCAAGGCGGGCGGAGGTCATGACCTATTGCGTCAGGTGCGGAAAAACCATGGCAGCTGAGGTAGGGCGCGAAACATGCCGGCGCGTGGCAGCTCCTGCTACACTGACGGAAGTCGAAAAAACAAGCATACCTGACGCGGTCAATGCTGCACGAGCAGACGCGCGGTGAACCAGGTGGTTATCCCACCCGAACCATTCAGGCAAGGGTGTAGGGGTGCCCTTTGTCATGCATCCAGCCCAACCAATCAAACGTTACTTCGCGTATGCCACGCTTCGCATTTCGCGGATTACCGTTACTTTAATTTGTCCCGGGTATTGCATGTCTTTTTCGATCTTTTGGGAAATGTCGAAACTCAGCTGGCTGGCGTGTTCATCGGTTGCTTTTTCGGCATCAACGATCACCCGCAACTCCCGCCCGGCTTGGATGGCGTAACATTTTTCCACCCCGTCAAAACTCAGGCCCAGGTTTTCGAGTTCCTTCAGGCGCTTGATGTATTGCTCCATCACTTCACGTCTGGCACCTGGCCGTGCACCGCTGATAGCATCGCAGGCTTGTACGATCGGCGAGATGATGCTGGTCATTTCAATTTCATCGTGGTGCGCACCGATAGCATTACAGATGGCCGGATGTTCTTTATACTTCTGGGCGAGTTCCATACCCACAATGGCGTGGGGTTTTTCCAATTCCTCGGGCCACACTTTGCCAATATCGTGAAGCAAGCCGGCGCGCTTTGCCTGCTTGACGTTTAGGCCCAGTTCGGCAGCCATCAGCGCGCAGAGGTTGGCTACTTCACGCGAGTGTTGCAGCAGATTTTGCCCGTAAGATGAGCGGAACCGCATGCGGCCAACCATCTTGACCAACTCCGGGTGGAGGCCGTGAATGCCTAAGTCGATCATAGTACGCTCACCAATCTCGACAATCTCATCCTCGATGTTCTTACTGGTTTTAGCAACAATTTCTTCAATCCGCGCCGGGTGAATCCGCCCATCCTGAACGAGGCGATGCAGCGAGAGCCGCGCAATTTCACGGCGCACCGGATCAAAACCGGAAATGATAATGGCCTCAGGGGTATCATCTACAATGATTTCCACCCCGGTGGCGGCTTCCAGCGTTCGGATGTTCCGGCCTTCGCGCCCGATGATCTTGCCCTTGATGTCATCACTCTCGATGTTAAAAACCGACACGCAATTTTCAATGGCATGCTCGGTGGCCGTACGCTGGATTGTCTGCACAACAATTTTTTTAGCCTCTTTTGTTGCAGTGAGCTTGGCTTGCTCAACAATATCTTTGATGAGCGAGTTGGCGCGACTCTGGGCCTCTTCCTTCAACGACTCAACCAACTGGTCGCGGGCCTGGTCGGCCGTTAGTTTGGAAATATTCTCCAGCAGCGTAACTTTTTGCTGGTTGAATTTATCGAGTTCCTCCTTGCGTTTACGCACCAACTCGTGCTGGTGGGCGAGGCTCTGCCGCTCCTCCTCTAACTCCTGTTCGCGCCGTTTGAGGGTTTCGAGCTCTCGGGCCAATTGCGATTCCCGTTGTTTGATTTTCTGCTCGTTGGCAATGATCAGATTTTTCTTTTTGGAGGCCTCCTCCTCGAATTCCTGCTTCATTTTGAGCAGTTTTTCTTTGGCCTCCAGAATCCGGTCCTTTTTGAGGGTTTCTGCCTGAATTTCCGCTTCTTTGAGGATGAGGGTGGCTTTATCGCGCGCAGTAGATTCGTTCTTTCGAATCTTTCGCTTGTAAAGCTGCGTGCCGATCAGCACACTCAGGCCAACCGTTGACACGGCGCTTATGAAAACGATTACTATTGGATCCATCGGTACATGGGTTAACGTGAAACATGTACCCGGCTAACGGGAGAAGAGTGAAGTGACGACCTATTGCAGGCTTTGGGTAACCAGCTGCTGGATATGATTCAATTTCTCGAATACTGCCTGATCTACTTCCTGATGGGTCTGCTCGGTAGCCTGTTTTTGCACCAGGCTGTCGAAGGCAACCATCGCCAGCAAGTCTTGCTTATCGTCTATGCCGAATTGTTCGCGGTAATATTTCATTTTTTCGTTGATGAGCTTTCCGGCCGCCCGCACGCGTTCTTCTTCGTGTCGCTTGACCTTCATGGGGTACTCACGGTCGGCAATTTTTATTTTTATGGAAAGATCCTCCATCAACGTGTTCATCATTACCTATCGACTCAGGTGAGCGATACATTTATCTATTTCTTTTATGTATTCGTCCACCTTTTTCTTCAACTCAGAAGAACTTCCGTCTTCCGGGTGTATTTGATCTACAATTTTAGTGATTTTGATCTGATTTTTAAAATTAGACAGTTGCTCGTCGCGAGCCCGCAGGCTGTCTTTCAACTCAGAATTCTCAAGTTTCAGCGCTCGCAGCTGTTCTTTCAGGCCTTTGTGTTCGGTAAGTAGCAGCAAAACCTTGCGTTCCAGGCCATTCAGGTTGCTTTTTAAGAGCTCTTGGTCCATGATTTAGGTTTCTGTGTTTTGGTGCTACCGAGCGATGACGGTACCGTTAAAAGTAGGAATATTTTTCACCAGCATCCAAATTTTTCTCGGTGATTGCATCATTTTCTGATCACCGCATTCATTTCCTTTTCAAAGGCGGCCATCAGGCGGTTCATGGCTTTTTCGATTTCGCCGTCGGTCAGTGTCTTGGTTTCGTCTAAAAGGGTCAATCCAAGTGCATACGCTTTTTTTCCGGGTGGGATTTTATCGCCTTGGTAAACATCAAATGCGATGATCTCCCGCACGAGGTGCTGCTCGATCGTGCGCACCAATGCTTCAATCTGCGCAAACGTGATGGTTTGATCAAGTACAAGCGACAAGTCGCGGCGCACTTCGGGAAACTTCGGGACCTCCCGGTAACGAAATGCGGGCTGGGAGGCATCAAACAAGCAAGATAATTTCAATTCGGCGTAGAATACATCCTGTTTTACACCCAAATCGCGTGCAAGAGCAGTTTTTACTTTACCCGCTTTACCAACGATCGTGTTGCCGGCAACAAACTGAACACCGAATTCCAGCACATCGTCTTCTTTCAGGCTGTTCTGGTCTGCCACCACGGCGGCTCGTTGAAGCACGTGGGCTACCTGCTGCGCCAGATCATGATAGGCCACCACCTGTTCGGGCTGACGCCAGTTTTCGGCGTGCTGCCGACCGGTGATGTACAAGGCCAGGTGTTCCGTTTCATGGTAAGATGCTTCTTTTTTCCAATAGGTTTTCCCAAACTCGAATAGCTTCAAGTCTTTCTGCTTCCGGTTGATATTGTAGGCACATGCTTCGAGGCCTGTGAATAGCATGCTTTGCCGTAAGATACCCTGCTCTTCACTTAACTTATTGAGGATTTCGATTGGTTCGCCTGCCGCATGCAGGGGATGTTGCTGCTGATACGCGGGTTGGGTGAGCGAGTTCGTCATGATTTCAAAAAATCCATTTGCCGTGAGCATATTGCCGAGCATCAGCCGGAACCGATTGATATCTTTGGTGGGAAAGTGGGCCAGATAATCGGTGCCGGCAACTTCCGACAACGCGATGTTGTTGAACCCGAAGATGCGCAAGATCTCTTCTGCAATATCGGCTTCCTGCAGCACATCTACCCGGTAGGGTGGAATGGAAACGGTGAATGTGTCGGTATCCTGACTGAGGATTTCGATATCGAGGCTTTCAAGGATGGATAGCATCCGGCTGCGGTCAATTTTTGCCCCGAGCAGGCGGTGGATGTTTTTCTCTTTTACGATCAGCGTCCGGTGGGCAACGGGCCGGGGGTAAACATCTACAATTTCAGAACTGATCTCGCCTCCCGCAATTTCCTGTATGAGCAACGCTGCGCGCTTTAAGGCGAACACAGTTAACTCCGGATCGGTGCCTCGTTCAAACCGGAATGAAGCATCTGTTTTCAACTGGTGGTGCGTGCCCGTTCTGCGGATATAGTCGGGCGAAAAACACGCACTCTCCAGAAAAATTCGGGTGGTTGTTGCCGTTATGCCCGAGTTCAATCCTCCAAATACGCCTGCCAGGCAAAGGCCTTCGTTACGGCCGTTGCAGATCATCAGATCGTTGGCTGTTAGCGTGCGCGCTTTGCCATCCAGTGTAACGAATGTGGTGTCTTGGGGTAAGGTTCTCACCACGATGTGCGGCTCTCCGAGTTGGTCAACATCGAACGCGTGCAGCGGTTGGCCAAGTTCATGCAGAACGAAATTGGTGATGTCAACAATATTGTTAATCGGAGTTAGGCCGATCGACAGCAGGCGATTTTGCAACCACGACGGAGAGGGTGCGACGTGCACACCCGAAAGCGTTACGCCGGAATACCGGAGGCACGCATCCGGATTTTCAACACGAACCGGGATGGGCAGTGTAGCGGTATGGGTTCGGAAAGCGGAGACATCGGGCCAGCGTACCGGGAGTCCGGTTACGGCGCGCAGATCGCGGGCTACGCCCACGTGTGAGGCTGCGTCCGCCCGGTTGGGGGTAAGCCCGATTTCAAAAACAAAGTCAGATGCAATGTCGAAATAAGTGGCCGCTGGCGTTCCGTTTGCGAGGGCGGTTTGCAAAACCAGGATGCCCTCGTGATTACTTCCCAGACCAATCTCATCCTCGGCGCAGATCATACCCTGTGACACTTCACCCCGGATTTTGGTTTCTTTAATCGTAAAGGGTTCTCCTGCAAACGGGTAAAGCGTAGCACCCGGTAATGCGACTACCACCTTTTGCCCGGCTGCCACGTTCGCCGCGCCGCACACAATAGAAACTGATTTATCTGCTCCCACATCAACAGTTGTAACCGACAGCTTGTCGGCATTTGGGTGTTTGGTGCAGGTAATGACTTCTCCGATCACCAGCCCTTGCAGGCCACCGCGGATCGTTTCAAATCGTGAGATGTTTTCCACCTCCAAACCGGTGTTCGTGAGGCGCGCTCCGATTTGTTCAGGACTTTCCCGTGTGTCAATGTATTGTTGGAGCCAGCGGTAGGCAATCTTCATGGGGTAAATCAGCGATGACGTGCAAAAATAGTATAAATCACTCAGCGGGAAGTGTACAACTTTTCGCCGGCGGGTATGGGGATCTCCAACACATTTTCCCGAGGAGGCAGCGGGCACGAGTACGTATCGGTGTAGGCGCAGTAGGGGTTATACGCTTTGTTAAAGTCGAGTATAATCGTAGAAGCCCCTGCCACTTTTTTCACGTCCAGGTAGCGCCCGGCGCCGTATGTTTCCGTTGTGCTGGTGGCGTCGGCAAAGGCGAGAAAAAGGGTTCCGCGAAAAGGACCCGGGTCCATCACTTCTAGAATCAGCAGGCGGTTTTTCTTTCCGCCAAGATCGAAATGAGCGAACGCATACGGCAGGTAGGTTTTGGTTTGGCCATCGCTGGTGCCAAGTACCATCACTTCTTTTTTTGTGATGGGCTCCAGGCGTGCAGTAATCTGGTAGGAGGGGTCGGGAGGAAAATACGCCAGGCCCGAAAAGAGGACGGAGTCGGCAACAAAGGGAGACCCATCGCCCGAGCGCATGAATTCATCTTTCTCCTTCCGGTCTTTCTGGATTTGAGCGGCATACGCCGCCGGGTCGACCTCTGCCTTTGGCAGCGAAAGGTAGATGGCCGCAACTACGCCAACCACCGCCACCACAATCACGATACGGCTACGTTTCATGTTACTCCTTTACTTTGATTTGAGGCGCGCCTGGCGCGATCTCTGCTTTTCGTAGGTATAAAAAAACTCGGGTAACGCGTGGTCTGCCAGCGCGCCGGGGGCATTTACCAGTACGGCTATGCCAATCCGTTCGGCGGGGTGATATGCCACTTCGCTGCGGAATCCGTTGACGTAACCGCCATGATAATACAAGGTGTCTCCGGGAAAGGTGAGGACTCGCCAGCCCATGCCATAAAAGCTGCGCTGTGGTCTTTTCCATTTCCCAAAATGCCGGTTGCGTGCCGTAGCGCGCACATACGGCTCAAACATCTCCGCCTGGTGTTCCGGATCGATGAAGTTGTGGGTATCGGATGTTAGTGTTTTCAGCCAGCGGGCCATGTCGCTGATGCTCGCGTTAATTCCTCCGGCTGCTTCCACATTGTAATACGTGGTGCTGATGCGCGTAGGAATCCAGGAGCGGAAAATCAACCGGTGAGGCACGGCATGATTCGGATGGTGAATGATGCCGTTGTGCGATGCCGAGGCATCCCACATGGCGAGTGGCTCGAATAATCTGGTCTTCAGAACATCTTCATAGGATTGATGAAAAATTGACTCCGTTACTTTGGCAAAAATGTTGAATGCCACATTCTGATAGCTGTACACTTTCCCGGCCTTAGCTACGAGGGGCAGATCCCGCAGGTGATAGATGAGCGTATCAATCGGAGCGCCGGCGTCTACACGATCGGTGAATGCGTGGTAGGGCAGGCCCATGGTGTGAGACAACACGTGGCGTATGGTTGTTTGCGAGGTTTGCACGGGAGACTGCAGCCGGAAACCTGGAAAAAACCTGATGACGGGGTCATCCCAGTGAAGTACCTGTTGCTGCACCAGATGAGCCGCCAGCGTACCGGTGATACTTTTCGATACGGAACCCAGCCGAAAAACGGTATGGGTGTCGATGGTGTCGCCTCGGGCAACGTGGCGATATCCAAAACCTTTCATATAAAGTACGGATGTATCCTGCACGATGGCGATGGCTATTCCGGGTGCCTTGCGATTTTTGAGTTGCTGCCGGATCCAGTTTTCGTACAGGAGCAACGTCTCTGCCCAACCCGAGCCGGGTGTGGTTACAAAAACTTCCGGCCGCCCGCCCGCCGGCGCTGCAACGGGCGAACGGCTCCCGGTCACGGGTTGTTCGCGAAGTGCTGTATTCAGGAAAACCCACGTACTGATGACGACCACCAGCAGGGCGAAGAATATCTTAAGTGGCCAACCCAAACGCACGGCGCAAGTTACATCATTCCTTCATCCGCCAAACTCAGGTAGCGGGTGCCGCTCACGATGAGGTGGTCAAGCAGTTGAATTTCCAGGAATTTCCCTGCTTCTTTCAATTTGCGGGTCAGGTCGAGATCGCTTTGGCTGGCGGTGAGGTTACCCGAAGGATGATTATGGGCTACAATCAATCCACTGGCCAGCTCTTCCAGCGCGAGCTTAAAAATGATTTTCGGATCGGCTACCGTACCGCTAACACCTCCCTCGCTTACCCGCTTTTTTTTGATGACCCGGTTGGCGCGGTTGAGGAGGAGCACCCAAAATTCTTCCTTGGGCAGGTCCATGAGGTCGCCCTGCAACTGCTGAAAAGCATCTTTTGAACTGGCGATTTTGGGTTTGCTTTCCGGATCCTGTTCCTTTCGCCTGCGACCCAGTTCGAGTGCTGCAATGATCGTGATGGCCTTTGCTTCGCCAATGCCTTTGGCTTTTGTGAGATCTTTTACGGACAGGCGCGCCAGTTCGTGGAGGTTGTGGTTCACGGATTGTAATAGCCTCCTCGCCACTTCCACGGCACTCAACGCCGCGGTGCCCGAGCCAATGAGAATGGCGATCAGTTCCGCCTCCGACAGCGCGGCTGTTCCTTTTGTCATCAGTTTTTCGCGTGGCCGGTCTTCGGGCGACCAGCTCTTTATGCCAAGGGGTTTGGATTCATTTACATGCATACCAGTCTGTGTATTACTCATTCCAGTCAATCCATACTTTCATGTTACCGGGTGCCCGGTTGTCCCACGCATAGTAGGGAACAAAGGTGAGCCCGCCGGTTTGGAGCACGGTTATCTGATTCAGCAAATCGGCTTGTTCGCGGACGGTCCATTTGTTGCGGGGCGACAGGCGTACCGTATTGAAATTCACGCCCGGGTTATCCGCTTCTTCCAGGCAGTATACCAGGGGACCACGTTGAATGGCGCGTTTGCCCACATTCGCCTTTACACGGTGATCAGCGGACACCACCTCTACCGGCATATCCAGGAGAAGTTCAAGCTGGTCTCCCGCCTGCCACGTGCGTGTTAGGGTGATGTAGCCATACTCATTTTTCAGTGCGGGTGTGGGCTGACCGTTGATGAGGAGTTCGCGTTGCTTGTTCCAGCCGGGGATCCGGAGGTGCAGGGTGAGCGGTAGTGTCTGGTCGGGCCGAACGTTGAGGCGAACCGTGCCGTTCCACGGGTAATCGGTTTTTTGTACCACCACCACCTGCGTTTTGCCCACCTGTAATTTTGTTTCATTTCCGATGAAGAGATTTACCCACACCTCATCTTCGCGCTGCGCATAGAGATAATCGCCTAACGCGGGAAGCAACCGGGAAACATTGCTAGGGCAGCAAGCCGTGTCGAACCATTCTTTCCGGTGGTGAGTACCGCCCGACTCGAGCGGGTTAACGTAAAAGAATCGGTCGCCCGACAGAGAGACGCCTGCCAGGCTACCGTTGTACAGGGAGCGCTCGAGTACATCGATGTATTTGCTCTCGCCGCTGCCGCGGAACATCCGGTGGTTCCAGAAAACCATGCCGATGGAGGCACAGGTTTCGCAGTATGCTGTGGCATTGGGCAGATCGTAATCCGCGGTGAATCCTTCATTTTGCCGGGAGGATCCGATTCCGCCGGTGATGTACATGTTGCGGTCTACCACGTCGTGCCACACCCGCTGCAGCGGCTCGGTATAGCCCGC
>VYLK01000641.1_pt1 | contig 17961 bp, 17 predicted proteins | sample 5114321 | NCBI WGS metagenome assembly VYLK01 (sample SAMN12291792, study PRJNA351875) | freshwater metagenome | isolation source: freshwater lake | place: USA: Michigan, MSU2 Lake | collected 2011-08-16
GCTGGTTACCGCGCTTTCGGTTGGTGCGCCCGCGCTGGCTCAACAAGCCGCAGCTGCACCCCAAGAGCCTGAAGGTCTGGAAGTTGTCATCGTGACTGCTTCGGGTGGTAATCGTACCCAGATCAACAGCTCGGTGTCGGTCACCACCGTCAATGCTCAAGCGATTGCAGACTTCAAGCCAAGTTCTGAATCTGAATTGCTGCGGATGATCCCGGGTATCCAAGTGTCTGGTACGGCTGGCCCCGGCGGCAACTCCAACATCGCGGTGCGCGGTCTTCCAGTCGCAACGGGTGGTTCGCCCTTCGTGCAAATCCAAGAAGATGGCCTGCCGACCGTTTTGTTCGGTGACATTCAGTTCGGCAACAACGATTACTGGACCCGCTTTGACGCCAGCGTCGCCAATGTTGAAGGCGTACGCGGTGGCTCTGCTTCTACCTATGCTTCCCAGGCCCCCGGTGCGGTCATCAACTACATTTCCAACACGGGTCTGCAACAAGGTGGCTATGCCCAGCTCAGCACCGGTCTCGGCTTCAGCGAAAACCGCTTCGACTTCCGCTATGGCGGCCCAATCAGTGACCAGACCCGCTTCCATGTTGGTGGCTATCTGAAAAAGGGCAGCGGCCCGTTGGACGCAGGCTATGACGTCAGCAATTCCTACCAAATCAAGGGCAATCTGACCCATGATTTCGCCGACAACAAAGGCTTTGTTCGGGTTCTTGTTAAGATCGCCGACACGCAAGAGCCAAACTATACCGGCTCGCCAGCCTTGGCCTCGATCAATGGTTTGGAAGTTTCCAACATCGAGCCATTCCCCGGCTTTGACGGCCGCACGGGCTCTAACTATTCGGTCTACAACCAAGACTTCTTGATCTTTAACCGTGACGGCGTGCTCGAGCGGGTGAAGATGGACGGCATCACCACCAAAGCAACTTCTTTGGGTGGTCAAGTTCGCTATAATCTGAACGACAATTGGAGTGTCGATAACAACTTCCGTTGGACCGATATGAGCGGTGGCTTCGCGGCACCCTTCTTGAACGTCGCAACCCGCGCCAGCGTCATTGGTTCGGTCATCAGCCGCCCTGGTTTGCCAAACGCGACAGTAGCCAGCATCCGCTATGCTGCAGGTCCAAAGGCCGGCCAAGCGTTCACCGACACCTATCTCGACAATAACGTCAATGTTCGCACCAACATTCGCGACATTGGCAGCACCGCCAACGACTTCAAGCTGACCGGAAATTATGACACTGGCTTTGGCGCTTTGACCGCTCGTGTGGGCTATTTCTACATGAAGCAGAACATTGCCATGGACTGGCATGTCAACAAGTCGCTGCGTGAGCTGAGCGGCAACAATCCATCGCAATTGGACCTCTTTGATGCCGCAGGCAACAAGCTGACCCAAGAAGGCATCTCTGGCTATAACAACAATTGGGGCGATTGCTGCGCCCGCGATTACGACCTCTCCTACACCAACACCGCGCCTTATATCGCATTGGAATTGGATGCAGAGAAGTTTGCCTTGGACGGTTCGGTCCGCTTTGAATCGGTTGAGGCAAGCGGCAACACCGTTGCTGGTGGTCCTGAATTCTTGGTCAATTCAAGTGGCGTCCAGATTGCAACAATCCGCGCTAACGGTGCCCGTGAAAACTTGAACTATACCCGCGACTACACCTCTTGGTCGTTCGGGGCTTTGTACAAGCTCAACGAAGACACCAGCTTCTTTGTCCGCCGTTCGAAGGGTGGCCGTTTCAATGGCGACCGTCAGACCGTCAGTGGCAAGATCAACGCCGATGGCTCGCTCACCCAAGCCGGTCGTACAGCTTCGGTTGACTTCGTGAACCAAGACGAATTGGGCTTGAAGAACCGTGGCGACCTTGCTGGTGGCCGCTACACGCTCGAATTCACGCTTCTCCAAGGTGACTTCAAGCAGAGCACGTTCGAATTGTCGGCCACACGCTGCCCCGGCGGCTCTGGCGGTTGCGTCATTGATGCAAAATATGAGTCGAGCGGTGCGGAAGCCTATGCCACCTATCGCAACGGCCCATTCTCAGTCATCGGTAACGCCACCTATTCGAACGCGAAAATCTCGCGTCCAACTGGCAGCGGTGCGTCGGGCCCATTCACCCGCGCTCCTGGCATTCCTGACTTGAGCTTCACGGTCGCAGCCAATTATGACTTCAGTGACAAGATCGCTGTGGGTGTCAGCACCACCGGTCAGACCTCATCAATCGACGATGGCGGTCGCGAATATCCAGGTGGTGCGGTCCTTAACGCTACAGCGAAATATTCGTTGTTGAAGAATGTCGAACTCAGCCTCTCGGCTTACAACTTGTTCGACAAGTTTGACCTGCGTGGAAATGGTGGCGTGGTAAACGCTGGCGTCAATCCAGCGGTGATCAGTGGCAACCCAGCCTTGGGTCGCACAATTACGGCGGCGATCCGTTACACCTTCTAAGGTGAACCGGCCAATGCTAAAAAAGAAATAAGGTTCCCCGTAAGGCGGAATCTTAGATAGATGGGGCTGATCGCATCTGCTTTCGGCCCCATTTGTTCGACTAACAGCAATCTCTGGCTCGAGGAGGCGTTATGACCACATCATCTGATCGACGCATCCGCTCCATCGTCATTGTTGGCGGTGGGTCTGCTGGCTGGATGACGGCTGCTGCCTTGGCCAATACGCTCAAGCAGGATTGTGACATCAAGCTGGTTGAATCCGAGTTGATCGGAACTGTCGGTGTTGGTGAAGCGACCATTCCGCCAATCCGCACCTTCAATGAAATGCTGGGCATTGATGAGCGCGAATTTGTTGCCAAGACCAAAGGCTCCTTCAAGCTCGGCATTGAGTTTGTGAATTGGGGCAGTCAAGGTAATCGCTATTTCCACCCGTTCGGGCCCCATGGTCGCGCCTTTGATATTGTCGGGCTGCACCATTTTTGGCTGAAGGCGCGTGAGGCCGGCGACACCACGTCGTTTGACGATTTCTCCATGGCTTGGTCTTTGGCACAGCGGGGCCGCTTTACGCGCCCAAGCCCTGATCCCCGCCAAGTCATGTCGACCTTTGACTATGCCTACCACTTCGATGCCGGCCTCTATGCGCGCTTGCTGCGTGAGTATGCCGAAGCCCGCGGAGTCAAGCGCCATGAAGGTAAAGTGGTCGGCGTCCGCCAACATGGTGAGAACGGCTTTGTTGAGGGCGTGACGCTCGAGAGCGGCCTAGAACTGACAGGCGATCTCTTCATTGATTGCTCTGGCTTCCGTGGCCTGTTGATCGGCGAAGCCCTCAAAGTCGGCTATCAGGATTGGACGCATTGGCTGCCGTGTGACCGAGCTGTTGCCATGCCCTGCGCCAAGGTTGGCGACATGCTGCCTTATACGCGCTCAACCGCGTGTGAGGCAGGCTGGCAGTGGCGGATTCCACTGCAACACCGCACCGGCAATGGCTATGTCTATTGCAGCAAGTTTATCTCTGACGAAGATGCGGAAGCCTCGCTTCGCGCCAATCTGGATGGCGAGGCTTTGGCCGGTCCGAACAAGTTGCGCTTCACGACGGGACGTCGCGACAAGTTTTGGGAAAAGAATGTCGTCGCCATTGGCCTCTCTAGTGGCTTCTTGGAGCCGCTTGAATCGACCTCGATCCATTTGATCCAAGCCGGTATTTCCAAGCTGCTGGCCTTGTTCCCTCAGCGCGATTTTGATCCGCTGATTGTCGACGAATATAACCATATTGCCGGAACCGAGTTTGAGCGCATCCGCGACTTCTTGGTCCTGCACTATAAGCTGACCACGCGCGATGACAGCCCGTTGTGGCGTTATTGCGCCAGCATGGACATTCCCGATACGCTGAAACTCAAGATCGAGCACTTCCGTCGCTATGGCCGCCATATCGCGCGCGATATGGATTTGTTTGGTCAGCCGAGTTGGCTCGCAGTTCACATTGGGCAAGGCAATATCCCCCAAGATGTTGATCCTGTATTCGACTTCCGGGGCACAGATGGTCGCGACTATCTCGGCAAACTCAGGGCTGCCATGGTGGCAAGCGCTGAGCAAGTCCCCACCCACCAAGCCTTCGTCAACCAACATTGCGCGGCAGAAGGGGCGGTCCTCTAGGTGTCCTACCCCTGCCTCCAATACCCCTCAATTCGATGACGACCGACCAGGACGAGTTCAGCGTGCCCCTGACTAATTCTAAGAAATTTCTGCCAGATGCCAGCAAACCTTGGCGACCCAATTTCTGGCGTGCGTCGCACTTGGCGCAGATTGATTTTGCTAATCTACCAAGCCCGCGCGTCTTTGGTCAGGACGATGTCCAGCACCTCGACCCGGCTTTGACCTTATGGGACATCTGGCCCGTCCAATTGGATAATGGTGACCTTATTGAACTCGACAGCGGCAGCCTGTGGGTGATGCTGTCGGCCCCCCGCCTGCTGGACCCCGATGTACGCCACAATATGGCGCGGATGCGCCTGCTCCTGAAGTCAGAAGCTGGCTGGCAGGACTGCGGTAATCTGCTTCCTGATGGGTTTTCGCCGGGCAGTCGTGAATGGTCTGGTTCAACCCGCCTCAACCCAGAAACGGGCGAAGTCACCTTGTGGTTTACCGCAGCGGGCAGGCGGGATGAGGTCAAGCCGGACTTTGAACAACGTCTCTTCCATGCCGTCGGCACCCTAGACGCGACTGGTAGCCTGCCGCGCGTGACCAACTGGCATAGCTTGACCCAAACCGTCATCAACAAAGGTGAATTCTACGCCGACCTCTCCATCACCCAAGGCGTGCCGGGTCAGATCAAGGGTTTTCGCGATCCCTATTGGTTCCGCGATCCCGCGGACGGGGCCGGCTATGTGCTGTTTACTGCTTCGCGCGCGTCTCACTTGCCCGCCAGCCCTTATGATGGCGTGATCGGGCTGGCCAAGGCGACAGATGTTGACGGACATCAAACCTTTGAGCTCCTTCCCCCGATCCTCGATGCCTTTGGCTTGGCGAGTGAGATGGAGCGGCCGCATATGTTTGTGCGTGATGGCCTCTATTATGTCTTCTGGTCGACCCAGACCCACATTTTTGACCATCGCTTTGCTCAGGGCCCAACTGGGCTCTATGGCATGGCCGGCCCTTCACTGTTTGGGCCGTTTGAGCCGTTGAATGGGTCTAGCCTCGTGCTCGCCAATCCGCCGGAGGAGCCACGCCAAGCCTATGCCTGGCAGGTTTTACCCTCACTCGAAGTCGTCAGCTTTGTCGATTTTTGGGGCTTGAAGGGCAGCGACATCCAACGCGATCCAAGCCTCAAGCAAAGCCAGTTTGCAGGCTCCATCGCGCCGTCCAGCCAGTTGCGTCTGCAAGGGACCACCAGCACCATTATTGGCTAGGAAGGCTGGCGAATATCAAAGGCTAGGCTGAGCCGCTCACCCGCCTTAATCGGCACGGTCCGATGCCAATGGGTGGATGGGAATAGCACCAAAGTCCCGGCTTTGGGCGCAAGCTGGTGGGTTGGACCAAGGCCTAGATTGAGTTCGGGTGGTGCTTCGCCGAATTGCAGATAGCCTGCAGGCGCTGGGCCAGCATCGGTCTCGCTCGGCATATCAATATGCAACGCGGAGCTGATCCACCCCATCGGATGGGTATGCACGCTATGGAAGCCCCCCGCCTTTAAGAGGACAGACCAACTACCTTCAAACAGGATGGGCCGGTCGCGGGGTGGGGACAATAAGGGATGGCCCTCTTGCGGTGCCGGCAGCGTTTCCAAATAGGTTTGGACCGCATCCTTAATCTTCTCCCGCACACGCTGAAGGATTGGAATGGGTCGGAAGAAGAGTTGGCGGTCCGTCTGCGTGCCGCCTTTTACCGATTGCTCAAGATAGGGCGCTTGCGCGGTGTGAAGGTCTCGTAAGCTGGCCGCCAATTGCGCGAGCTCGTCCGGGCTTAGACCCAAATCAATGGCGCGGACAAACGCGTCTTCCACCCCATCTAGCCACGCTGCGGCAGGATTGTCGGTCAACCGCCAGCCCAGCGACAGATAGGGCCAGAACAAGCGGGCCTGTGGGGTGTTGCGATAGGTCTCTGCGCGAGCAAGGGCTGCGTCAACCGCGCCACACCGCAACGCATGGCGTACGCGGCAGAGGTCAAGGCCAGGGTCGACCACACCTGCGACAGCGTCAAACAGATTTGGATCTTGGCTTTTAGGGCCATTACTTTCGCTCTCTATCGAAAGGCTAGCGATCTCTAGGCCACGGCTAGTCCCCAGACGATTGATGGCTCCTTGCATGCCCGCCCGCGCTGCATCCCAAGCCCGTGCGGTAGAGAGCAAGTGTATGTGGGCCAGCCGCAGGCTCAGAATATCTGGCAGCGCGTCGATCGCGCGGCGATAGCTTTCGTCAAAGTCGTCGCGCCGGCCAATGGCCACGCGCAAGGTCGCCAAGCTTTTGTGCCCGTCGAGCCATTGGGGATGTTGGCGCAATGTGTCGAGTAGGATGGATTGAGCCCGCTCGGCTTCGCCTTCTGCAGCCAAGGCCGCAGTAAAGGTCCGGATCAGATGCGGATTGGCAGGGTCGAGCGCGGAGGCCCGTTCAAAGGCTGGGACGGCGTTTCGACCGGTCTCGAACAGGACTTGGGCATAGGCAAAGGCCGAGACTGGGTTTGTCGGGCTTTCAGCGACCGCCCGCTCTAAGGCCTCAAGCGCGCCCTCCATATCCTGAAGGTCGCGCTTAGCCAGTCCAATCTGTAGCCAATTGAGTGCCATCATCCTGCCTAGGCGGGGCGCTTCTCCCGCACCCACAAGACGCAGACTGCCGCAATCACCAACATGACATGATGCTGGCCCAAGCCAATCCAATCCCGATGGCGGGGATGAACAGGAGGGCTTTGTCGCTGATATGGGGCATGAACAACATGCCGATCCCGCCCAAAGTTAGGCAACATGCGTGCATGATTTCGGGGCCAAAGCGCTTGGTAAAGGGCACCATCGCAAAGGCTGCGATAAAGGCGATCCCATTATAAAAGCCACCAATCTCGCCATTGGTGACCACCGCCAGTCGGAAGCCTTCCGACACTGCCTCTGACGTGCCATAGACCGAACGGCCGATTGAATAAATGATATAGCCCCAATAAGCGGCCATGCCGTACCATTGGAACAAACTCATGAGCGCCAATTTGCGCATCACCCGAGGCATGGTGACAATGGCATCCCAGATCTCCAGAAGTGTCCCGCTCACCGTCAACGGCTTGCTTTTGATATAAGCCAGCTCGTCCGCGGTTAGGGGCAGTTCGCGCACCCTGAAAACCGACCAGAGAATTGTGCTAATCGACAGCACCGCCCCAATGGTGAAGGCGACCTTGGTCGTCTCTGGGATATTGTGGGCATCGACCGCATTTACGTCAAAGCCCAATAGATTGATCATGATTGACGGCGATAAGAAGGCCAGCATTTGGGCTAGACCTGTAAAGGCGCTCTGGGACAAAAAGCCAAATTGCCTCTGGTCGGGGTTCAGGCGGTCACTCACATAAGCCCGGTACGGCTCCATCGTGATGTTGTTTCCGGCATCTAAAATCCACAAGAGCGACACCGCCATCAGGATGGATGAGCTCAAAGGCATAAAGAACAGGCCGAGCGAACACATGATCGCCCCGACGATAAAATACGGCGTCCGTCGGCCCCATTTGCTGGCTGTCCGATCACTCATCGCGCCGATGATTGGCTGCACCAAAAGACCTGTCAGCGGGCCGGCGAGCTGCAGCAAGGGCAAGGAGGCTTCATCAGCCCCCAAATAGCTATAGATCGGGCCCATATTGCCTTGCTGCAAGCCAAAGCTGAACTGCAAGCCGAGAAAGCCCAGATTCATTTCCGCAATGCGCCATAGTGGCAGATGCGGCTTCATCGCCGGTTGAGTCATGTTCTTCCTCCCAAAAATACACCGGCGCTTTTGCACTCTGTTATGTAGGATTTACGCTAACGCAATCGATTGCAAAATCAAGCGCAAGTTACAATTGTGACCCATTGAGCTATTTCAGGAGGGAATGCTCAAGCCGCGCTGGCCCCGCCGCACGACTTGCGCACGACAAGTTTGGGCAGAAGGGTGGCCGATGGCGCATCTTCGCCGGCCATACGCTTGAACAATAGGTCGACGATGGTCTTGGCACCCTTGGCGAGGTCTTGCTGCACGCTGGTCAGCGGCGGGGTCGATTGCGCGGCGATGGCGATATCATCAAAGCCCACGACGCTGACTTGACCGGGCACATCGATGCCCGCCGCGGCGAGCGCTTGAATGGCGGCTAGGGCGATAATGTCTGAGGTGGCAAAGATCGCATCAAACGCGGTGCCGCTCTCGATCAATTCGCGCGCCGCTTCATAGGCGGTCTCAAATGAGAAGTGCGCGGGTATAACAAGTGCTGGGTCCTGCTCAATGCCCGCTGCACGCAAGGCCCGAACATAGCCTTCATAGCGCAAGCTGATCTCCGGCAGTTCCAGCATGCCCAAGAACGCGATCCGCTTGCGGCCAAGCCCTAAAAGATGGTCCACTGCGCGGCGTGCGCCACCAATATTGTCGGTCCCGACCGAGCAATAGACCTGCCCACTTAAATGCCCGCCCCAAACCACAAGCGGGTGGTAGGACTCAGCGGCTTGGTTGAGCGCAGCGTGCTGATCCGATTGGCCGACAATGACCAGGCCATCTTGGCGATGGGATTGAATAATCCGATTGAGCCAGCCGTCCGACGTGTCGGTCACGCGGCACAACAGAACTTGATAGCCGCGTGTCGTGATCTCATCAGCCAAGCGGCCAAACATCTCGATAAAGAAGGGGTCAGAGATCAATTGCCCGACATCATGGCCGAGGGGAAACACGACGCCAATCGTTTGGGTCTTCCGCATGCGGAGTGAGCGCGCGGACTGATTGATGACATAGCCAGCCTCTGCGGCAATGCGCTGAATCTCGCGGCGGCGATCTTCCGGGATTAGCGGATTATCGGCCAGCGCGCGCGAGACGGTGGACATAGAGACCTTCGCCAAGCGGGCCACATCGGCCATCTTCAAGGGGCCATCATCTGCCACAGCATGTCTCCTTTTGCGGGTGCAAAGTTGCCAAAACTTGCCTGCGCTTTCTGAAAACAGATTTGAAAGCGAACGGCAATTTATGCAACCGATTTCTGCATGAAGGATATACTTTTTGGGCTTGGCGCGGGTGGATGCACGAAGGTTGAGCAAAACTTGAGGGTTTGCTGGCGTTCCTAGTGGAAGGACAGGCTCCCCTCTCCCCATGGGAGAGGGGGCGGGGGTGAGGGCTTAAGGGCGCAGAAGTCATTTTCTTTGGGGAAGAAAAGCTGGCCAACACGCCTTTTTGAACTGCGAGTGCAAGCCCTCACCCCAACCCCTCTCCCAGCAGGAGAGGGGCTTTCCTGTTTGGAATCCACCGTCGTCAAGCGAAACTTGAGGGTGTGCTGTTGGGTAAGCACCCTACTTGGAATGGCTCTAAGCTTCGCTTTGCTCACTCTAGAGCCATCCGACAATTGTTCTTGCGCGCTCAAACTCGAAAACGGCCTTTGCGTAGGCAGAGCCTGCGGCAAAGGAGTTCTATGTTGAAACACTGTCTCCCCTCGCCCCCGGTGGGGGAGAGGGGTCGGGGGTGAGGGGGGGTCTTTGCGCAATAGCGCGCTGCTCCGTGCAATGAAGGCCTTCGCAACGCGCCACTTAATTTTGCGAGTGCAAGCCCTCACTCCGCTCGCTTCTTCCCATCCAACATAGCACGGACCAAATTCTCCCGGTGCCCGATTGAGGCAAGAAGCACGCCGCCGAGGTGCAGGAACACCAAGCCTAACAGTAGATTGGCGCTGGCCTCATGCACATCCTCCCAAGGGCTGTCGTCTTCATGACCGCGCCCGCGATCTTCGATCTGTAGAACGCTCTGAAGGGCGGCCGGTACGGGCGTGCGATTTTCCATCGCCATGCCGGTTCCCGCTGTCAAACTCATGACCATAAGAAGGGCAATCACCATCAGGCCACCTGGGGGTGAGTGGCCTATGTGGCGGGTGCCGTTGCCTGTCACCAAGTCAGCCACATACTTAAAGGCGGCAAAAGGCGAGGCGAGGAAGTTTTCAAACCGCGCATGCTCTGGCCCGGCAATCCCCCAGAACAGGCGAAACACCACATAGCCCGCGACGAAATAGCCAGCTGCTTGATGTATGCTTTCGGGTTCGCCGCGTGTGATCAGGGCGGTGGCGATCGCGATCAGCAACAGCCAGTGCCCGATGCGCACGAAGGGGTCCCAAACCTTCACCCACTTGTTTTCGGGCTTGGGCTCAGACGCGGCGTCGGCTGCGGGTGCTGCGGCCTCAGTCATCATCACGTCCGCCATGATCATCGTTACGGTCGTGTGACTCATCTTCGCCACGTTCATGGCGCGAACGATCTTCGGTGCGGCGAACATCTTCGGTCAGGACTTGGCCTGTCTTGGCATCGACCACACGGGTTTGGGTCCGGCTCTCATAACGATCGTCGCGATCATCCTGATCCTTGCCCCCAATCTGATTTGTGACTTGGTTGGTAGGTTGGTTGGTTATTGCATTCGTGTTTGTCGTGGTCTTGGCTGGCGACAATTGGCCTGAAGCGACAGCAAAGCCAGCGACAGCCAGTGCTGCGACACCAACGCCAAGAGCGATGCGGATAGGGGTTGAAAGGGCCATTTTACTTCTCCTGAAGGGGTTGTTGATGATCCAACCCTAGCCGCCCCTGCCTGACGCCCTACCGTTCCCAATCGTCAGCAAAGCGTCAGCTTGATGTCAGCGCCAATTCGATACAGAGGGGAGGTATGAAGTTAGTTGGCCCTTCTCTTGTCATGATCCTTGTCACGCTGGCTGGCTGTGCACAGCCGCAGCAATCGCCTGCGCCTGACCAATTGCGCGAGGATGCACAGCACGAAGACCCGGTTCAACCGGTGGGCAACAATCTGCCCTTCCTCAAAGTCCAAGCCATTGCCCTTGCTGCCGTGCCGGGTGAAGTTGTGAGGGTCGACTTGGAGCAAGAGCATGGCCAAGACATCTATGAATTCAAAATCCTCGCCCCATCGGGCCGTGTGATTGAACTGGAAATCGCTGCCAAGACCGGCCAAATCCTGAAGCAGGAGGCCGATTGATGCGCGTGCTCTTGGTCGAGGATGATCCAGTCATCTGCACTGCACTCAAGGCCAACCTCGAGGCGGCGGGCTTTTTGGTCGAAGCCTGTGGCGATGGCGAGCGGGCTTGGGCATTGGGCAGCGATGAAGACTTCGATGCCGTCATTCTGGATCTCGGTCTGCCGCGACTCGACGGCTTATCGGTCCTAAAGCGCTGGCGGCAGGAAGGCCGCGCCATGCCGGTTATCATCCTCTCCGCGCGTGGGTCCTGGGCAGAAAAGGTCGATGGCATTGAAGCGGGGGCCGATGATTACCTCGCCAAACCGTTTGAGCCGCCAGAGCTGATTGCCCGCCTACGTGGATTGATCCGGCGGGCTTCTGGGCGCACCGGCAATGTGATCACAGCCGGTCGCCTCACGCTCGATCTGTTTCGAACCACCGCGTCCTATGACGGGGTGCCGGTGCGTCTGTCACCCTTAGAGTTTCGGCTTTTAGACCTGCTCGCCAATGCAGGCGGGCGGCCCCTGTCTGCCGGTGAATTGGGCGAGCATCTCCATGGCACCGACATGCTGGACGCCAATGCCATCGAAGCCCTAGTGGCGCGCCTGCGCCGCAAAATTGGGGCAGAGACGATCGAGACACGGCGGGGTTTTGGTTATGTTCTAAGGGACTTGGCCTCGTGAGCAAAAAGTCCAGCAGTCTTAAGGTCCGCCTGTTTGCTTTGGCCGCGCTGTGGAACGGCTTGGCCTTAGGCTTTTCTTGGGTCGCGCTGTCGCTTTTGTTCGAACGCCATACAGAGCGGCAAGTGACAGCTGACCTGATCCGACAGGGCGAAGCCTTGGTTGCGGGCATCTCCCTCGATGCGACGGGAAAGCCCGTAATTGCCCAGACTCTGTATGACCCTCGCTTTTCCCGCCCTGCTAGCGGCCTTTATTGGCATGTCTCTGGCACACAGGGCAATGCGCGTTCTCGCTCCCTATGGGATGGGTCTTGGCCCGCTTTGACTTTGGCGCGGCCCAAAACGTGGGAGAGCGCAACGACAAAGGGTCCGTTTGAGCCAGCCATGCTGCGGGTTGCCCGTACCATCCGCCCCGATGCAAACGGGCCAGAACTGTTAGTCGAGGTGGGGCAAGACCATGCAGTGATCACGGAGGCGCGGCGCGATTTTGCGCGCGAGTTGGCGCTATTTCTAGTGTTGCTGTGGTCGGTTTTGACTTTGGCCTCCGTGGTGCAAGTCACCCAAGGTCTAAAACCGCTCACGGGGCTGCGCGCGCGCCTGACAGGCTTGAAAGCAGATGCCAAGGCCCGACTAGATGCTGGTGAGCACCCACAAGAGGTTGGCCCTCTGATCCAAGCCATCAATGCGCTGGCCGATGCCCGAAGTGGCGACATGGCCAAAGCCCGTGACCGCGCCCGCGACTTGGCCCACGCACTGAAAACACCGCTCACCGCGCTTAAAATGCAGGTCGGCGACTTGGGCGACACAAAGGCACAAGTGGCTCTGCAGGAAAGCGTTTCTGTCCTTAATATTGCGGTTCAAGCAGAGTTGGCGCGCGCGCAACTGGCCCCGGATGCGCGCGGCATATGTCTGCTGCTACCCGTCATCGAGCGCTTGGTGCGGGTGGTTGGGCGAACGCCGGCAGGTGCCACCAAGCGCTTTGATCTGGCCGTTCCAGAAGCGTGCAACCTGCCTTTGACGGAGGATAGCGCGTTTGAAGTGTTCGGGGCGCTTCTGGACAACGCGACCCGCCATGCCAAGAGCCGGATCAAAGTTCATGCCGTGCAAGTCAACGGCACCCTGACGGTGTCGGTGGAAGATGATGGGCCCGGCCTGTCAGAGGATCAAAGCCGGATGGCGATGGAGCGCGGGGTCCGCCTCGATGAAGCCATTGGCACCCAAGGCCTCGGCCTTGCTATCACACGTGACCTCATCGCGGCCAGCGGTGGGACTTTGGTGCTGGAACCTTCAAGTCTTGGCGGCTTGGCGGTACGGTTGAGGTGGGTCCATGGGGACGGCGCGGATCTGGTTAGTCTGGGTGCCTGACCTGTTCAGACGACGCCTTAATCATCGCGCAGCCTTACGCCCCGGCCGCGCGCGCTGCTGACTTGTTCTGGCCCGAGCACCTCAACGCCCAGCCGTTCAAGCGCGCTTAATACCTTCATCAGGCTGTCGACTTGCGCGCGGACGATGCCGTCACTGGCTTCCATCCGCTGGATCGTCGGCAAGGATACGCCAGCCGCAGCCGCTAAGTGACTTTGATCAATCCCTAACAGGGCACGGGCGGCTTTCAGCTGGGCAGACGATAGCATGGCGATTGACCTTGTTTGATGTTTGATACATCAATTACCATCCTTCAAACTTGCTTTCTAGCACTCTGTCAGTCAATGTACCTAGGAAATTGACCCAAGGGATTTGCAATGAGCACCGCTGACGACGACTATGTCTATGATGAGGCCAGCGGCGAATGGATGCCAGCGTCAGAGCTCGCTGCGCGAACGGAAGCAGAAAGCGCGATTGTGGTGCGCGATTCAGTTGGCAATATCTTGCAAGACGGCGATGCCGTGGTTCTGGTCAAGGATTTGGACGTAAAGGGTGCGGGGCAGACTTTGCGCCGGGGCACTATCATTCGCTCTATTCGTTTGACAGGCGACGCGCAAGAAATTGACTGCAAACACGACACCATTCGCGGCCTCGTGCTGCGCGCAGAGTTTGTTCGCAAGCATTAGATTTCATCACTAAATTTGTGGCTGAAATTGGCTGCGACTTGGGGATCGGAGGCTGTCCAACGCCCCCAACTAGGGATTTTTTCGGAAAAATCGGCATGAAACTGCGCGAATTGCAGCCAGACATAAAATTTTTTTCAAGGCTGCTGTTCGATCTCAATTCGAGTTTCAGGTTTCGTGCAGGATCGCTGGAATAAACTACAAATACTCAAAAAATGCCATATCATTCTGCTCATTGGTTCGGCTGATGCAATTAGGTAAAAACCAAACGTCAACCAAGATCATTACCTAGCAGGTCTGCATTTTCTTTATTGGTAATGTTTCGTTTACCACGTTTCTCAACATCAGATTCAGAACTCAATTCTAGGCTGTCCGGGTATTCAAAACGAATACACCTTGCTCGTAGCGAGGGACAACCAAGTATGGATGAGGGCTAGAAATGCTCAGCGTAAACACGAATAACGGCGCCATGGTCGCGCTTCAGACCTTGAATAAGACCAACTCCGACCTCGATAGAACCCAGAACGCAATCTCGACGGGTTTGAAGGTCGCTTCCGCCAAAGATAACGGTGCTATCTGGGCAATCGCCAACAAGATGCGTTCCGACGTCGGCGCTTACGACCGCGTTCGTGAATCGACCGACCGCGCCGCTTCCATCCTCGACACAGGTATCGCAGCCGGTGAGAGCATCATGGAATTGCTCAACGAAATGAAGGGTAAGGCATTGGCCGGCACGCAAGCTGGTAACTCTGCCTCCGCTCAAGCGGCTTTGGCTGCAGACTTCCTGCAGCTACGCGACCAAATCACCAGCATCATCGCCAACGCCTCGTTTGACGGCGCGAACATGATCCAAGGTACACCAAACAATGCGGTTTCTTTGGGCGACGCAGCGGGCGGTAACACCATTACGGTCAACGGTGCCAGCTTGGCATTGGGCGGCACGGTCGTGACAGTCGCAGCAGCAGCCGTGTTGACTGACGCCACCACTTCTGGGACCGCCTTGACCCAAGTCAACGCATCGATCACCAACTTGGGTACCCAATTGGCGACTTGGGGTGCAGGCGCAAAGCGTCTTGAAGTGCACCGCACTTTCATCGGCAAGTTGCAGGATGCCTTGAACAACGGCATCGGCGCGATCGCAGATGCAGACCTCGCCAAGGAAAGCGCGAAACTACAAGCGCTGCAAACCAAGTCTCAGCTTGGCATTCAAGCCTTGTCGATTGCCAATAGTTCGTCGCAGGCAGCTCTGTCGCTGTTCCGTTAAACCGGACACCAAAAAAACTCCTTCTAAATGGGCTCAAGCCGAAAGGCTTGGGCCTTTTTGTGTCTGCGGCCCCGGGACTTGTTCAGTCTAAAGCTGTAATTTCTGCTGTGACTAACTTCCCCTTTTAAGAGAAAAATACATCTTTAGATGAAATCAATTAGACAATATACTTATACAGGAAGTAGTTATGATGCTTTTTCAAATACTATGACGGTAAACGAAATATCTGTTTTATAAAGATTTATTCCAAACTGACCAAACCGATTGGTAAGTGCTTAATCTGGTCGATCTTACTCAGTCGATTTACTGCTTATAGGCAATCTCTCAACCTTGGCAACAATTTACAATTTTAGCTATTTTGATGTAACAATTAGTTCAAAGCGCTGGCCTTTTTCAGTCTGCAGCCACTTGATGGGGCCTTTATGTCTGGCATTCGAAGTCTTTCCGCTCTCAGTGCTTCAGCGTCCACCAGTCGGGTTCTTAATCTTCATATTGTCGCTGAAACCTTCTCCGAGGAGCCGGAGTATGGCACGTCTCCCTTCTTTCGGGACTCCCTGCTCAACCAATCTGTTATCGTCAAACATCGGTTTCGAAGTGACGAGGCCTATCTTGTGCCCAGCGGCGGACCCGTTGGTACCAAGATTATCTTCCCTCTAGATCGGTCCGACCTGCGCGTTGGCGGCCAATACATCTTTATCAATGAGACTGGCTATAAGGACTCCCTGATCAATGTTCTGGGCTATCGGGTCGACGATTTTGAGCATGATCTAGAAACCCTTCGGCTTCTCAATACGATACCTTCTTTGGATCCCTTTCTCGTGCGCGAGCAATTGCGCCGTCACAATCGTGCTCCTGCGGATTGTTACTTCTCCATCTCGCCAGCAGATACTGCCCGTATGCTGACGTTCACAGAGATTGAAATGTATCCGCTGATCAAGCTTGCCTTTGGGGAGGCAAGTTCAGACATCAATCCCGATATGGTGGGCAGATTGGCTAATGCGTTATTGTCTACCAATGCCGACAGCCGCCTCGAACCCTTGCGTCTGACTTTGGGCCTTGAAGGCATTCAATTCCGCGATGGCATTTTCAGCTGGAAGGGCTTCATCTTTTACAAGTGGCAATTCAGTGAAAACATGGTGGCACTCAGCAAGATCGGACCCGAGATGGATTCGATCAAAATTAAAGGCCGGCCGGACCGGGTCAGCAAGGAATTGGCAGCGGACCTGAAAAAGACCATTCGAGACAATATTCGCGCGACCGCCATGAATTGTTCGCGCGTGTTGGCACTTTATGATGATGCATTCCGTGACCTCGTCCAGCGAGGCCATACTGCCGCCTTCCGGAAGTTCTTGTTAGATGCGCCGATGCTGTTTGTTGATCTGGGCCACATGATGGGCATGGTGTCCCATATTGTTTCTTATTGGGCATACCGCTTTCGTGTGGCTGAAAAGGGCGGAATAGATATCGAAGAATATCTCGATATTCTGCGCGAGTTCGCCGTTGGTTTAGCCCCAAGACGATAATAGAGTTTGGGTTTAGCGGTAGAGCTGCAGCGACGCGCAAACGCGCTTGCCCCTCTTAACCCTGCCCCCTCGGGAGGCGAGGGGCGTGCGCATAGATAAAAACCTATCCACCCCATCCGTCACCCCCGTAACCTAAGCCCATCTCCGACGAGAGGGCGTTGTTGCTGCAGCGGCGACACCGGTTGGGGATGGATAAGCGGGGTTAATCGGGGCAGACGTGGCTGCCTCGTGTTTTCATTTCAATAGGCTTGGTCCAACCTCGCGGGTAGCCTCAAGTGTGTTTAGGCCTTTACGTACTAGGCGGGGGAAATGTCACCACCGAGGAAGGCTCATGATCTTCCCTTGGGCACACAGACTTATTTCAGCCGGGGCGCACGGTTTGCGTCGTATTCCGGGCCAGTCCGTTAATCTGGCCCACCCTATTTGGCGCAATCCACGCGCCCCGGCCTCTCTACAAGGTGCACCCCCGGTGGTTTTCCGCGCGGGGCTATGGGTGTGGGGGACGAAAAGCCCCTTCAGTCCCTTCGGGACAGCTTCCCCGTGAACGGGGAAGCGGCGTGTCAAAACTGCTTCCGTTGCCGCTTCCCCGTTTTACGGGGAAGCTCCGGCGAAGCCGGTGAAGGGGTGTTTCCAATCGGACGCCCTTTGGCGCCCATTCCGGCCACCAAAAGGCGCTGTCATCCCGGACGGCGTCAGCCGATCCGGGACCCCATGTCGCAGAGTCCTTGGGGGTCCCCGCTCTGCGCTTCGCTTCGGCGGGGATGACAGGGTTGGAGCAGCAAACCTAAACTTATTTCTGCTAAAAACGCTCCCGCTGCAGGCTAAGCCTTCACATAAACCCAAGCCCGCCCACCCGACGCAAGCTCGGCCTCCACGCGGTGATAATCCGACACTTCATAGCGATCTGCCGCAGCAAGCTCTTCCCGAGTGATCCAAAAGACGCTTCCAGCCACCGTGTCCGTGGGGTCTGAACTTGCCACCACAATGGGGTGAAAGCGTTCGCCGCTGATCTTTAAAACCTCTGGATCGGTAATCTCTAAAAGGATCCGTTTAAAGCCCAAGAGCGCGTCGCCATTTCCCTCAAGCTTGCGGCCAAACGTCTCCTGCTGCACCTGTTCAAGCTGCAGCGTGCCATAGGAAAATAGCCGAACCTGTTCCGTCACCCTTTGTCCCCACCCGTTCGATCGCCGGATCAGTCACGCGATCATTAGCGGTTTCTGCGCAAGTTGGCTGCATTTTAGCAAGGAAAAATGGCGCACCCGACAGGATTCGAACCTGTGACCTTTGCCTTCGGAGGGCAACACTCTATCCAGCTGAGCTACGGGTGCAGCGCAGAAGTGTCGGTAGCCCAGATGGGCGT
>VYLK01000346.1_pt1 | contig 17801 bp, 15 predicted proteins | sample 5114321 | NCBI WGS metagenome assembly VYLK01 (sample SAMN12291792, study PRJNA351875) | freshwater metagenome | isolation source: freshwater lake | place: USA: Michigan, MSU2 Lake | collected 2011-08-16
TCCGGCGCGGCCTGGGCCCTGGCCCGCTGGGGCGAGGCGGGTAGCGAGGGGGCGATCGCGGACGAGGAGACGGTCCGGGACCGTCTGGCTCCCCTGCCGGTCGAGGCCCTGCGCATCGATCAACGGACCCTGGCCCAGGCGCGGCGGTTCGGGCTGAAGCGGATCGGCGACCTCTATCCCATGCCGCGCGCAGGACTGGCGCGGCGCTTCCGGGACGGGGCGGGCGTGGGGCTGGTGCAGCGACTGGATCAGGCGCTGGGGTTCGCGGGCGAAGCCCTGACCCCGGTGCGGCCGCCGCCGAAATACCGGGCTTGGCGGACCTGGATGGAGCCGGTCGAGGATATCGAGGGGGTGGCGGCGCGGTTGAGCGAACTGGCCGCCGACCTGTCCGCGCCACTGCTGCGCGACGGGCAGGGGACGAAGGCCCTGACCCTGACGGGTTTCCGTTCGGACGGCGGGACCTCCGGTCTGGCGGTGCGCATGGGCCGGCCGGGGCGCGACGCCGGAATCTGGCTGCGACTGTTCCGCGAGGCGGGGCTGGGCCGGCTGGAGCTGGGCTTCGGCCTCGATGCCCTGATGCTGACCGCCGACGAAGTTGAGCCGATGACGGCACTTCAGGGGGTGCTGGAAAGCGAGGCCGGGACGAAACAGGCCGAAAGCCTGGCCGCCCTGATCGACCGGCTGACAGCCCGGCTGGGCGAGGACCGGGTGCTGACGCCCGAGCCGGTGGACAGCTGGGTCCCCGAACGGGCCGAGCGCTGGCGGCCGGCGCTGGGGCGGTCGCCGACGGCGGCGAATGACGACATGGGCCGTCGGCCTCTCCTGCTGCTCGATCCGCCCGAGCCGGTGGAGGCCATCGCCGAACTGCCCGACGGGGCCCCGGCCCGCTTCACCTGGCGCAGGCTGTCGCGACGGGTGACCCGTGCCGACGGGCCCGAACGTCTGTCGCCCGAATGGTGGCGGCCCCGTCCCGACGACCGGCAGGTGCGAACCCGCGACTATTACCGCGTCGAGGATGACGCGGGCGGGCGCTACTGGCTGTTCCGCGAAGGGCTGTACGGCCGGGAATACTCCGGCGATCCGGACGAGCGCGCGCCTTCGTGGTGGATGCACGGGGTCCTGCCGTGATCGGCTGGGACGGCGACTACGCCGAGCTCGGGGCCATGACCAATTTCAGCTTTCTGGAGGGGGCGTCGCATCCCGCCGAGCTGATGCATCAGGCGAAATCCCTCGGCCTGGCCGCCGTCGGCGTGGCCGACCGCAATACGCTGGCGGGCATGGTCCGGGCACTGATGGGGGCGGAGGATGTTGACCTCCCGCTGGTCGTGGGGTCCCGGCTGGGCTTCACCGACGGGACCGAGCTCATCGTCTTCCCGCGCGACCGCGCCGCTTACGGCCGCCTGTGCCGTCTGCTGTCCCTGGGCAAGAGCGAGGCGTTCTCCTCCCCACTGCGTGGGGAGGAGACACGTATCGAAAAAGCCGAGACGCGGCTGACCTTCGAACAGGCGCTGGCGCTGGGTGAGGGGATGATCGCCCTGGCCCCCGCGCCGGAACGGCCCGACGCGGCCTTCGAGGCGCGGCTGGCGGCCTGGCGAAGGCGCTGGCCGGACGACCTGTATCTGGCCGCGGCCCCCCTGTGGCGGGGCGATGACCGTGCACGGATTAACCGGCTGGCGGCCATGGCGCAGCGTACCGGGGCACCGATGATCGCCACCAATGCCGTGCTGTATCACCACCCCGGACGGCGCACGCTTCAGGACGTCCTGACCTGCATCCACGAGGGCACGACCATCGACAGGGCGGGGCGACGGCTGCAGGCCAATGCCGAACGCCATCTGAAGCCGCCGGCCCAGATGGCGCGGCTGTTCCGGGGCCATGAGGCGGCGCTGGCGCGGACCATGGCGGTGGCGCGGGCCTGCACTTTCTCGCTGCGGGAGCTCAGCTATCAGTACCCGGACGAACCGGTGCCTGCGGGCTATTCCGCCCAGGGCTGGCTGGCCCGACTGACGCTGAAGGGGGCCCGGTCGCGCTGGCCGGGCGGCGTCCCGAAGGCGATCCGGGCGATCATCCTCAAGGAGCTCCGGCTGGTCCGCGAGCTTCGCTACGCCCCCTATTTCCTGACCGTCCACGACATCGTCGCCTGGGCCCGGTCCCGGCCCGATCCGATCCTGTGTCAGGGCCGGGGGTCGGCGGCCAATTCGGTGATCTGCTTCTGTCTGGGCATCACCAATGTCGACCCGACCCGGCAGGAGGTGCTGATCGAGCGGTTCATCTCCGCCAACCGGTCAGAGCCGCCCGACATCGACGTCGATTTCGAGCACGAGCGGCGTGAACAGGTGATGCAGTATGTCTATCAGCGCTACGGCCGCGACCGGGCGGGGATTGTGGCGACCATCATCCACTACCGCCCGCGCTCGGCGATCCGCGATGTGGGCAAGGTCCTGGGCCTGACCGAGGACGTCACTGCCCGCATGGCCGACACCGTCTGGGGCTCGGGGGGTGCCGGGGTGAAGGACGAACATGTCGACCGCGCCGGGCTGAGCCGCGACGACGTCCGCATGAAGCTGGCCCTCGAACTGACCGCCGAACTGATCCGGTTCCCCCGCCATCTCAGCCAGCACGTCGGCGGCTTTGTGCTCAGCCAGAGCCCGCTGATCGAGATCGTGCCTATCGGCAATGCGGCCATGGCCGACCGCACCTTCATCGAATGGGACAAGGACGACATCGACTTCCTCAAGCTGATGAAGGTCGATGTGCTGGCGCTCGGCATGCTGACGGCGATGAAGCGGGCCTTCCGCATGATCGAAACCACCTATGGCCGGCCCCTGCCCGACACCGCGGCCGTGCCGGTCGAGCGGCGGGGGGTCTACCGCATGCTGTGCAAGGCGGATTCGGTCGGCGTCTTCCAGGTCGAGAGCCGGGCCCAGATGTCGATGCTGCCGCGGCTGCGGCCGGTGGAATTCTACGATCTGGTGGTCCAGGTCGCCATCGTCCGGCCCGGCCCGATCCAGGGCAATATGGTGCACCCCTATCTGCAGCGGCGGCTGGAGCGGCGGACCCATGAGGCGCGGCACGGGCCGGGCAGCTACCGCTTCTCCATGCCGGGCTCGGCCGCCGATCCGGACGAACTGGCCAATGTCCTGCGCAAGACCCTGGGCGTGCCCCTGTTCCAGGAACAGGCGATGAAGATCGCCATGGTCGCGGCCGAATTCACCGGCGAGGAGGCCAATGGCCTGCGCCGCGCCATGGCCACCTTCCGGCACAACGGCACCATCGGCAATTTCGAGGAGAAGATGGTCGGGCGGATGATCGCGCGCGGCTATGACGCCGAATTCGCCCAGAACTGTTTCAACCAGATCAAGGGCTTCGGCGAATACGGCTTCCCCGAGAGCCACGCCTGTTCCTTCGCCCATCTGGTCTATGTCTCGGCCTGGGTGAAATGGCTGTACCCGGACGTCTTCGCTGCCTGCCTGCTGAACAGCCAGCCGATGGGCTTCTATGCCCCGGCCCAGATCGTCCGCGATGCGCGTGAGCACGGGGTCGAGGTGCGGCACCCCGATGTGAACGTCAGCGACTGGGACGCCTCCCTGGAGCCCCGCCTGCGCCGCCGCCGCCACGCCCTGCGGCTGGGGATGCGGTCCATCGACGGCTTCCGCCGGGACTGGGCCGAGGCGATCATGGCAGCGCGGGCGGAGGGCCCCTTCGCCGATCTGGACGATCTGCGCCGCCGTGCCGCCCTGACACCCCCGGCGCTGGACCGGCTGGCGGAGGCGGACGCTTACGGCTCGCTCGATCTGACCCGGCGGCAGGGTGTCTGGGCGGCCAGGGGCGCGGCCCCGGCGTCGTCGGCGCCCCTGTTCGAGGCCATGGGGCTGAACGAGGCCGACGGCCGCCCGCCCGAGGCCCTGCCGCTGTTGACGCCGTCGGAAGAGGTGGTCGGCGACTACCAGACCCTGCGCCTGTCGCTGAAGGGCCATCCGGTCAGCTTCCTGCGCGATCGGCTGACGGGCGTCGGGGCCCTGACGGCGCGCGACTATCCGGCGCGGCCCAACGGCCGGAGGGTCGCAGTCGGCGGCGTGGTGCTGGTGCGTCAGCGGCCCGGCACGGCCAAGGGCGTCTGTTTCATGACCCTCGAGGACGAGACCGGCGTGGCCAATCTGGTCCTCTGGCCCGATGTGTTCGAGCGTTTCCGGCCTGTGGCGATGGGCGCGCGCATGGTGCTGGCGCGGGGCAAGGTCCAGACGGCCGAGGGCGTGACCCATCTGGTCGTCGACCATCTGGACGACTGGACCCCGATGCTGGGCGACCTGACCCCGGACACCGCCCCGGGCTCAGCCCACGCCCCGGCGCGCGGACGGCATCCGCGCGATGTCCAGGTCCTGCCGGGGTCGCGGGATTTTCACTGAGGGGGGTGAGGTCCTTGTCATCCCCGACGGAGCGAAGCGGAGATCGGGGACGGGGGAACGCCCCTTGTCAGACCTCCCGGACAGCCCGCAGGGCTGAGCCGGGAGACGGGCGGGTGTCGCGCCGTGACCTGACCCGTCTCCCGGCTCGCTGCTGACGCAGCGTCCGGGAGGATGGGGGAGGGTGCGGTCGAGCGTCCCGGATCACCGCTTCGCGGTGTCCGGGATGACAAGATGGTCCGTCTGTCAATTCCAAGAGCTTTGGCAGGCATTCATCGCATTCGACCCGCTGAGGACGCCAAGGCTAAAGATCGTCTAGGTGTAGCCCTTCCGACCTGTGTCTGACTCCACGGCTATCGATCAGGCACGACCACCTGGCAGCCGCCGTCCACCCACCAGCAGCATTTCGGACAACAGTTCCGGCTGCAATCAAGTCATCGCGCTCGCCGCGCTCGTTCAAGTCCACCTCCGAAACAAGCACCTTCATTCCCTCGGCCAGGGCGAACATCCGGCCAGATTGATCTTCTCGTCGATCAGTTTGGGAAAGCAGGACCACGTTGGGCTCAACTAGCTCGTTAAAGTCGACGAGGAAGATGGGAGCGCGGGGCATGACCATAGCCTACGGAAACCAAGGGATATCCGCTACCCACCCATGGCGGAAGGCCCTACCCCCGCCGCCGAACCCGCCACACCCACACGCGATACCCCACGATCGGCGCAAACCCGCACGCCAGCGCCGCGATCAGCACCGTCCAGAAGCCGCCGCCGAGGCCGTATTCGCCGACCGCCGCCCCGACCCCGGCCGCGAGCAGCGGGCCGAGCCAGGGCAGCCATGACGGCGGCCTACGCATCTACCTTGATGACGCCGCGCCGGATCTGGTCCAGCTCGATGGAGTCGAACAGGGCCTGGAAATTGCCCTCGCCGAACGCCTGGTTGCCCTTGCGCTGGATGATCTCGAAGAAGATCGGACCGAAGGTGTCCTGGGTGAAGATCTGCAGCAGCAGGCCGTCCTCGTCCGAGCCGTCGATCAGGATGCGGTTCAGCCGCATCCGGGCCACGTCCTCGCCGTGGTTGGGCAGGCGTTTGTCGATCAGGTCGAAATAGGTCTCGATCGTATCCTGGAAGGGGATGCCGCGCCGCTTCAGCTCTTCGACCGTCTCGAAGATGTTGTCGGTGGCCAGGGCGATGTGCTGGATGCCCTCGCCGTTGTAGCGGCGCAGGAATTCCTCGATCTGGCTGTTCTCGTCCTGGCTCTCGTTCAGGGGGATGCGGATGGCGCGGTCGGGGGCGATCATCGCCTGGGACAGCAGGCCGGTCGCCTTGCCCTTGATGTTGAAATATTTCTGCTCCTCGAAGGCGAAGACGTCACCGTAGAAGCCGGACCAGGTGCGCATCTGGCCGCGCCGGACGTTGTGGGTCAGGTGGTCCAGGCTGAACAGGTTCACCGAATTCTTGCGCTCGGCCTCTTCCCAGCCCTCGATCTCGTCCCAGCCGTCATAGAGGGAGCCGGCCTCGCCATAGGCGTCGATGATGTAGAGCAGCGAGCCGCCGATGCCCTGCAGCACATAGGGGTAGCCGCCGGCCAGGGCACCGCCCTCGTGACCCTCAGCCGGCTTGGCACCGCGCGACACCGCGCCCTCGAAGGCCGATCTCGCATCACGGACGCGGAAGGCCATGCCGTTGGCCGAGGGGCCGTGCTCGCCGGCGAAGGCGGCCGCCTGACCCTTGGGCGAGCGGTGGACCAGCATGGTGATGTCGCCCTGTTTCAGGCGCACCACATCATTGGCCGGGTTCACATGGGTGGCGGTGAAACCCATCAGCTCCAGCCGCGCGACCATGGCCGCCGGATCGGGGCCGGTGAATTCGACGAATTCAAAGCCGTCGACGCCCAGCGGGTTTTCCTTGTCGAGGCGGGCAGCCGCGTCGGTTTGGGGGGCGTCATGCATGGGGGGCTCCTGAAAGCGCGTGTCGGCGTTGGCCGCCGTTTGTCGGGCGGAAACTAGGGGCGGAGAGGCGCGAAGGAAAGGTGGGGCGTGGTCACAGGACCGGGAGCGTCACCCGCGCCCGGCAAAGGCGGCCAGGGCGGCGTCGAAAATCACCTCTTCCCACGGAGCGGCGGCCGAGCGCGCACCCGACAGACCCTCGCCGTCCCGGGGCGTGCCGGAGATCATATAGGTCAGGGTACGGCCGTCCCTCCGGTTCCAGAACAGGCCGGACTGCAGGCCGTAGGCGATGCCGAAATGACCGCGCCAGTCCCGCGAATCGGGACCCAGGAAGGCGTCGTCCGCCCGCCCCGTCAGGATGTGTACCGACAGGCCATAGCTCTGGAGCAGGCCCCGGTCCGGATCGCCGTTCGGGGCTGCGGGATCCCAGGTCCAGAGCGGCGCGCTCATGCGTTCTATGGTCTCACGCGCGACCATCGCCGGAACGCCGTCATGACCGGCACAGGACCGGGCCAGCCGGTCGAGGTCGCGGACCGAGGCGCGCAGCCCGCCCTGGGGCGAAAAGACAAAGCCGTTCTCGCCGGGGACATAGTCATCCGCCGTCAGGCCGGGGGTCTCGGCCGGGGTGGTGACGCGAATGGCCGGGGCGGGGGCGACCTCGGCATCGACCTGCGGCTCCCAGACCCCGTCGACCGGCCGGCAGGCGGCGGAGGCGCGGGCGCGGACGCTGTCGGGTACGCCGCTCCAGTTCAGCCCGCTGTCCAGTCCCAGCGGGTCCAGCGTGGTGCGTTTCAGGAACCGGTCGAACCGCTCGCCGGACACCCGCTCTGCGATCTGGGCCAGGACGGCGAAATTGACGTCGGCATAGGCGAAGAAGCCCGGCGGCTCGGCGGCCGGGGCGAACCAGCCGGCCTCGTCGAAATGCCGCCCGCCGGCCGTGAAGGCCTCGCCCAGACGATGCCCGAGCGGGACCGGATAGCTGGGGCCGTTGCGCAGGCCCGAGGTATGGCTGGCCAGCATGGCGGGCGTGATGCGGATGTCCGGATGGTCCGGATGGCGCAGGCGAAAGCCCGCCAGATCACCGGCGTCTTCGTCGAGCGACAACCGGCCCGCCTCGACCAGGGTCATCAGTGCGGTCATCGCCACCAGCTTGGTGACCGAGGCGATCCGCATCGGCGTGTCGAGGGTGAAGGGGCGGGTCCGCAGGCTGCCGTCGACCGTAAGCCGCCCCGACCCGTGGGCCTCTTCCAGCACCACCCGTCCGGCGCCGTCCCGGGCGATCACGCCCACCCCCATGACCGTGTCCGGCCGGTCCGGATCGGCCAGGGCGGCGAGCCTCGTCGCCTCGGTGCCGGCCTGCGCGGCACTGCCGATCCACGGCAGGACCGCGGCGGCGGCGATCAGGCTGCGGCGATCCGGCCGCATGGCTCAGGGGCGACCCACCACGGCATCGACCGAATTGGTCGTCACCGGGTGATAGCCGGGGCGAGCCCGGGCATAGAGGGGCGTTGCGATGCCCCGGCCCCAGTCGCCCTCGGCCCACAGGCTGGTGAACAGCGGCAGGACGAATTTGCGCCGCCCCATGGTGGTCAGGAACCGCTCCAGCGTCGGCACGGCGGGCTGGTAGCGATGCTGGACCGCGATCTGCAGCCAGGCGAAGACCAGTTCGGCATTGCCTTCCTCGCGCAGCTTCAGGGTGGCCTCCAGATCGGCCAGCTGGGCCGGGGTCAGCCAGTCGGCGCCCGCAACGCGGCCCTCGGGGCGCCAGGCGAGAAAGCGCTGGCGCTCCTGTGTCGACCAGCCGGCCCAGGGCACCGCAGTGGCCGGGCCACCGGCATGGAAGGACCGGGCCGCCGCATCCACGGGCGCAAAGGCTCCCGACACCGGCGGCACCCAGTTCGACGGCATGCCCGGCTGATAGATCCAGGCGTCCATCATCAGCCGGTCTTCGAGGGCGGGGGTCGTGACCAGATGGGTGCGGATGTCCGCGAGGAACATCTCCGTGGTCATCGGCCGGAAGGCGTTGCGCTCGAAATAGCCCTTCAGCCAGACATCGAACCGTTCGCGTCCAACAATCCGCTCGATGGTGAACAGCAGGGCCGCGCCCTTCTCATAGGCCACATCGTTCATGCCGTCGTCGGGATCACGTCCGGCCAGGTTGAGCTTCAGCCGGGTGTCCTCGGGGGGCAGTCTCGCGAGGACCGACTGCAGGTCGCCCCAGCCCAGCGACTGCAGCATCAGGGCGCGGTCGCGGCCATAGACCGCCTCCATGATCCGGTTCTCGAAATAGACGGTGAACCCCTCATTGAGCCAGAAGTCGTCCCAGGTGGCATTGGTGACCAGATTGCCCGACCAGCTGTGCGCCAGCTCATGCGCCACCAGACTGACCAGCGACTGGTCGCCGGCGATGATGGTCGGGGTAGCGAAGGTCAGGCGCGGATTCTCCATCCCGCCGAAGGGAAAGCTGGGCGGCAGGACCAGCAGGTCATAGCGGCCCCAGCGATAGGGGCCGTAGAGCGCCTCGGCCGCATCGACCATCCCGGCCGTGGGGGCCAGTTCGGCCTCGGCGGCATGCAGCATCGAAGGCTCGGTCCAGACGCCGGTGCGCGCGTCGATCGGCGCGAAGGCGACATCGCCGACAGCAATCGCGATCAGATAGGGGGGGACCGGATTGGTCATGCGGAAGTTCCAGCGGAAGCCGCCGTCCGCCGTCGGCTCGACCTCATCCCTCAGCATCTCGGCGCTCATCACGGCGTTCATTCCGGGCGGCGTCGTGATCCTGGCATCCCAGGTCTGGCGGATACCGGGGCTGTCCTGTGTCGGGATCCAGGTCCGGGTCAGGATCGCCTGCCCCTGGCTGAACATATAGGGCTGGCGGCCGCCCGCGGTCTGGGCCGGGGTCAGCCACTGCAGGGCTGCGGCATCGGGTCGGGTGGCATAGCGGATGACGATGCGGCGCTGCTCTCCGGCGGCGAAGGCCGGGAAGCGAATGGTCAGGGGCTGACCCATGATCGGGTCATTGTCTCCGGTCCGGAACGTCAGGGCAGCACCCGAAGCGTCGCGAACCGACTGGATGTCCAGATTGCGGACATCGAGAATGATCTCCTCCGCTCCCGGCTCGGCGGTGATGTCCAGCGCAGCCGTGCCCGAGAGGGTCCCGGTCGCGAAGTCGGTGGTGAGGTCGAGGGAGACGTGTTTGACCCGGGCGATCTCCGGTCGGGCATAGGAGTGGACGTCCCGCACATATTCGACCGGCGCGGCTGCGACGGCCGGGGCTGCCGCCGGTCCGGGTCCCGGGTCGAAGCCGGGCATCATGGAGCAACCGCCCGCTGCCGTGGCGAGCACCATGGCGAAGACCAGTCCAGGCGTGCGGATCATTGAATGTCCCTGACCAAAAATCCCGCTGACCCGGCTCGGTCGGTGCGGCGGGTGTGTTTACTGCCGGGACAACGCCCCGCCCGGCCGGAAAGATCAAGAGGCGGCCGGAACCGCAGGCAGGTTGCGCGCCCGGAACAGCCGTCCGCGCTCGGCGAACAGGACGAAGACCAGCGCCGCCAGACCCAGCAGGACGAAGCCGGTCGTCATCGGCACGGTTGAGCCGTTGAACTGCTGGCCGATCAGAAAGCCCAGTGTCGCCCCGCCCGTGGTCGAGATGAACCCCTGGGCTGACGAGGCCGTGCCCGCGATATGGCCCATCGGCTCCATGGCCATGGCGCCGAAATTGCCGGCGATGAAGCCGAAGCAGAACATGGTCAGGGCCTGCAGGACAGCGAAGGTCCAGATCGTCTCATGGCCCGACATCGCCACCGCCGCATGGATCGCCGACATGGTGATGAAGCCCAGCAGGGCCGTGTGCGAGATCAGTCGCGACCCCAGCCGCTCGACCAGCCGCGCATTGAGCAGGGAGGCCACCGCTATGCCGCCCGCAACCGCCCCGAACAGGACGGTGAACAGGCCCGGCTCATGGAAGACGTCGAAGAAGATCTGTTGGCTGGAATTGATGAAGCCGAACAGGGCCCCCGAGATGGCCGTGATGGCGAGGGTATAGCCGATGGACCGCCGGTTGGTCAGGGCCTGCCGGAAGGCCGAGGCGATACGCCCGGTCTGGATCGGCATCCGGTCCTCCGGATGCAGGGTCTCGGGCAGGCGAATCGCGGCCCAGATCGCGAAGGCGGTGCCGGCGGCCGCCAGCACGCCGAAAACCCCGCGCCAGGGGGCCACGGTCAGGACCAGTTGGCCCAGCGCCGGGGCCAGCATGGGCACGCCGAGGAAAACCAGAAAACTCAGAGACATCACCCGCGCCATGGTCCGCCCCGAATAGCGGTCGCGCACGATCGAAACGGCCAGCACCCGCAGGGCCGCCGCCCCGATCCCTGTGCCGACCCGGGCGGCGATCAGCAGCTCGAACGTCGGTGAAAACGCCGCCAGCAGACTGAACACGACATAGAGGGCCAGCCCGATCATCAGGATCGGCTTGCGCCCGAACCGGTCGGCCAGCGGGCCATAGACGATCTGGGCGACGCCGAAGCCCAGCAGATAGGCGGTGATGACCCACTGCCGGCCGTTCTCCGACGCCACGCCCAGGGCATCGCCGATGGCCGGCAGGGCCGGCAGCATGGCGTCGATGGCCAGGGCGTTCAGCGCCATCATCATGGCGATCAGGGCCACGAACTCGGGAAATCCCGGGCCCTTGAAGGCGGGGGCGGCGGGTCCGGAGCCAGGCGCAGTCATCGGGGTCAGATGCGGGCTGTGGTTTGCGGGCGCAAGCCTCGAAACGGCGGCGGAGGGTGATTTCTCCCGGGCCGGATGTTAGGTCCCCCTCCCGGAGCGCCCCATGACCGACTTCCCCGTCACCATCTTCCACAACCCGGCCTGCGGCACCTCGCGCAATGTCGTGTCCATGGTCGAGACCGCCGGCTACCGGCCCGAGGTGGTCGAGTATCTGAAAACCGGCTGGACCGTGGACCAGTTGAAGGCCCTGTTTGCCGAAGCCGGACTGACGCCGCGCGAAGCCATGCGCGAGAAGGGCTCTCCGGCGACCGAACTCGGCCTGCTGGACCCCGGCACCCCGGACACCGCCATCCTCGCCGCTATGGTCGCCCATCCGGTGCTGGTCAACCGCCCGATCGTGCACACGCCGAAGGGGGCCGCCCTGTGCCGCCCGTCGGAAAAGGTGTTCGACCTGCTGGAGCAAGCGCCGGACCGCTTCGTCAAGGAAGACGGGCAGTTGGTCTGAACCAGCCTCAAGTAGCGCGACCGCGCGGTAGGCCAAACCGGCCTCAAGTAGCGCGACCGCGCGATAGGCCAGACCGGCCTCAAGTAGCGCGACCGCGCGATAGGCCAGAACAGAGAGTTGGTGCGGGCGGCCGGGGTCGAACCGGCACTCCTTTCGGAACCGGATTTTGAGTCCGGCGCGTCTACCAGTTCCACCACGCCCGCACAGGCCGGTTGCTCGCTTCGGCAGGCGCGCTTGGTAGCTTGCGCGGTCCGATCAGGTCAATCGGGATCGGCGAGACCGGGCAAGGGAGACCGGGATCAATCGGCTTCGGCCGGTGGCCGCTCACCATTCCGCTCGGGCCGCTCCGGCAGACGGCTCGCAATGGTCGGCAGCGGTTCGACGTCGCTCAGATTGTAACGGACGTACCAGGAGACCCGCCGGCCCTCCATATCCTGCCCGGACTCGGAGGGACCGACCTTTCCGTCGCGATGGGCGGCCATGGTGGTGGCCCGGCCGAAACCGGCCCCTTCCGGGAATTCACTCTCGACCCGGCAGCCGCGCAGGTCGCCCCGCGCGGTGACCGTGCAGGTAATGGCTGTGAGGCCGGACGCCGCATCGGTCCGGCTCGGAAAATTCGGCTCCGGAACCCTGACCCAACGCAGCCCGGCGAAATCCTCCTGATCGGGTTCATCCTGGCGTGAGGTGGGCGAAAGCGTGCGGCCGCAGGCCGTGAAGACCTCGCCGATGGCGGTCGAAGAGGCGGGAATGTCCGCGGAAATCCGCCGGACCCGCTCCCCGTCCGGCACCTCGAACACCCACCGCCCGCCGCCGGCCAGATAGGCCGCCGTGGCCGCCGGCCAGATCGAGAAGGCCGCCCCGCCGTTACCGGACGAGACCCAGCGACCGTTCATCGCGGGCTGGTCGCCCAGCCTGTGCCGGATGTTCCGGATGCCGGGTCCCTCGGGCAGGCCCGAGACGACAAGACTCAACACCCCGTCCATACAGCGCACCGCTACGCCGAAATTGTCATAGGTCACGGCTGCAATCGTCAGGCGGCGCTGGGGATCGCGCCCCAGGTCCCAGTCGTCCTGGGCTGTCGCCGGGGTAGCGACCAGGGCCGTCAGCGCCAGAATACTCGAACACAGTCGCTTCATATCGGCCTCTCCGGCGATCCCACCGCGCCGCACAACTTTCCGGAGTTTAATCCGTCCCACGCATCCGTAAAGCGGCATGGGGGCCTCTTCTCAGGGAAACCGAAGGAGGCGCACGATGAGACGATGGCTGACGATCACCCTGAGCGGCCTGGTCCTGTCCTGTCAGGGACCGGCGGCGGTGCTGGCGCAGACGCCCTATGCCCCCGCGACCGTCTGCTCGATGGCCCCGAAGATCGAGTGATGCTGGTCGTCCAGCATTTCGATGCGGACGGTGTCGCCCGCCTTGAGGAAGGGGGTCTCGGGCTTGCCGCGCAGGAGGGTCTCGACCGTGCGGACCTCGGCGATGCACGAATAGCCGAGGCCGCCCTCGCTGACCGGCCTGCCCGGGCCGCCGTCGGCGTCGCGGTTCGAGACCGTGCCCGAGCCGATGATGGTGCCGGCGCAAAGGGACCGGGTCTTGGCCAGATGCGCGATCAGGGTGCCGAAGTCGAAGGTCATGTCGACCCCGGCGTCGGCCTTGCCGAAATCGGCACCGTTCAACTGGACGTTCAGGGCCCCCTTGAGCTTGCCGTCGACCCAGCGGTCGCCGAGCGCGCCCGGGGTGACGAAGACCGGCGACAGGGCCGAGGCGGGCTTGGACTGGACGAAGCCGAATCCCTTGGCCAGCTCGGCCGGAATCAGGTTGCGCAGGGAGACGTCATTGACGAGGCCGACCAGGCGGATGTGCTCCAGCGCCTCTTCGCGCGTCACGCCCTGGGGCACGTCGCCGGTGACCACCACCACCTCGGCCTCGAGGTCGCAGCCCCAGCTTTCGTCGGCCAGGGGGATCGGTTCGCGCGGGGCGAGGAAGCCGTCAGACCCGCCCTGGTACATCAGGGGATCGGTCCAGAAACTGTCGGGCATTTCAGCGCCGCGCGCCTGACGCACCAGGGCGACGTGGTTCACATAGGCCGAGCCGTCGGCCCACTGATAGGCGCGGGGCAGGGGGGGCGCAGCCTCGCGCTCGTGGAACCGGCCGCGCGGCACGCCGCCGTGTTCGAGGCTCTCGGCCAGGGCGCGCAGGTCGGGCTCCAGCCGGTCCCAGTCGTCCAGCGCCGCCTGCAGGGTCGGGGCGATCAGGAAGGCGTCGGTGAACCAGGCGAGGTCGCTGGAGACGATGACGAGGCGACCGTCGCGGCCGTGCTTGAGCGAGGCGAGTTTCATGCCTCAAGGCTTAGGCGGTTTTTTCGGAAGGGGAAACAGCCTGGCCCGGTTCAATGGCCTGCGGCCGTGCCGCCGTGGCCTTGCCCGTGGGAGTCCTTGGCCGGCTTCGGCCCTGGATTGGTCAGTTCGGCCACTACCTCGCGCATATCGGCCGCGCGTAACTGCTTGTGGCGCCAGTAATCGTCGAACGTCGCGACCGCGAGGCGAAGAGCGTCATTCTGCTCCTTGGTCGTCATCGGCCGCTTTTCGGGCTTGGCGGGCGGGACGGGGGCCACTGCAGGGGCCGGAGTGGGCTGGGGGCACAGGGAGACGATGGTCACATTGTTGGCGGCTGCCGCTGCGGCTGTAGCGGCCGATCCCGTTCCGGCTTCCTTGGAGCCGGCCTCGACCTTGGCCGCCGGAGGTGCCGCCGGGGCCTTGTCCTCAATCTCGCCCTTGATCGCCGCCTCCAGGTCCTTGATGTTTTTTCCCAGATCACCGCCAAACTTCAGGGTCTTGCCGAGACGGTCCTGCAGAACGCGGTGCATGTTGCCCGCACGATCCGGCAAGGCTTCCGTGCTCGCCTTCATGGCGTCCTTTACGGCGTCATTGACCGCGTTCCAGATTGCTTCGGCCGCGTCGACCTTCGATCGGGCGAAGTGTTGGCCCATGATCCAGCCAATCAGGCCGACGGCCAGGACGATGAGCAGGATCGCCCCCCAGAATGAGGGTGCGGCCCCGATCATGATGACCGGATCCAGCGGCGCGTGGCCGGGGTCGGCGGTGGCAAAGTCTGCGCCGTAGGACATGCTGCTCCCCTGGATCGAAGTCCGTGTTCGGGGGGCATCTTGCCCCCGCCGCTACGCTTGGCAACGACAAAGGTTAACGGTGCGACCGATTCCCGTCAGGGGTGATTTTTGAGGCGCTCAACGGGGCGGGGTGATCAGCGCCCGGGCCTCGGCCCCGGTTCGGGCGCCGATGTCGCGGACCTCGATCTCGACGGCCACGGCTCCTGCCGGCTCATGGGCCCAAAGATAGCGGCGCTCGACCTCGACCTCGCGGCCGGACGGCGCAATGCCGGTAAAGGTGTCGCCCCAGGGCGTGATCTTGACCAGTTCGGGCCAGATCAGGCTGCAGGCCTGGTCCAGCTCCTCGATGGCCATGGCCGAAAGCTCGTCGTCACTCACAGCCATCGCCGGACCTTCTGGCGATAGGCCTCGTAGTCGGCCCCGAATTTGGCCGCCAGATAGCGCTCCTCGCGCTGGATCACGAACTGGTCGACCACCGCCAGACAGGGCAGCAGCAGGAACAGGGCGAGCGCGCTGTCCATGGCGATGGCCAGGCCGGCGTAGGTGATGGCGAAGCCGACATAGATCGGGTTGCGGCTGAACCGGTAAGGCCCCTCATGGATCAGGACCGTCGACGGCTTCCACGGCTCGACCGCCGTGCCCCGCCGCCGGAACAGGCCCGCCGCCATACCGTCCAGCAACAGGCCACCGATGATCAGGGTCAGGGCCACACCGCGCCGAACCTCTATCTCCAGCCCGAACCCGGCCGCCAGCCAGCTGTACCCGGCCCCGACCGCCTCCGGCCGGCCCCCGAGCTCGGCCAGACCCCATCCTAGGAGCAGGAAGCCGAGATAGATCAGCGGCGGCGGGGCGATGACGCCGGGGGTGTCGGTCTTGCTCATCAGATCGTCTGTCCCTGCGGGGCGGTGAAGTCGGAGACGGCGGCGTCGCCGGTGTTGATCACTTCGGACGGTTCGAAGATCAGGACCTCGGCCTCCTCATCGGCGGCGGTGCGGTGTTCGACGCCGCGCGGCACGACGATGAACTGGCCGGGATCGAGGGTCTCGATCCGGTCGCGGAACTCGACCCGGAACCGGCCCTTCCAGACCAGGAACATCTCCTCGGCGTCGGCGTGGCTGTGCCAGGGGAAGACCCCCTGCACCTTGACCAGCCGCACGTCCTGACCGTTCAGCTGCGCCGCGACGCGCGGCCGCCAGTGGTCGGAGAAGGCGGCGAATTTATCGGCCAGGTCGATGGTCGTCACCACTCTTCGTCCCCGTAGATGGCGACCTCGGCGGCACGGCTGGACGACACTGCGCCGCGATACATGCCGGAGGTGTTCATCTCAAAAACGGGGACGCCATCGAGCCCCATGACGATAACGCCGCCTTCGCCGCCAAGCGCGCCAACCTCCGCGATCTCGGCGCGGGCTGCAGCGAATTCGGGTCGCATGACGTGGCTAAGGCAGATCGTCCCGGTGCCAGCGTCGCCGCATGCCGCTTGATGGGCTGCGGTTTCATCGACCTCACTCCGTCGGCCAAGTGCGATCCGAGCGCAGATATCCCGCGCCACCGTGGCCCGGATAAAATACTCGCCAGACCCCGTCGCCGAGACGGCGCATCCGTCGGCATTCGATGCATAGGTCCCGGCCCCCAGCACCGGCACGTCCCCGACCCGGCCCCAGCGTTTGGCGGTCATGCCGCCGGTCGAGGTGCCGGCCGCGAGCCGCCCCTGGCTGTCCAGCGCCACCGCGCCGACCGTGCCGAACTTGCGTTCGTTCAGGGGCGGGGCGGGCAGGGTGCTCTCAGCCATCGGCCCCGCCGCGCCCGCGGGCCGTTCCGGGATCGGCAGGTTCTGCGCCCGCAGCGCCGCCTCCAGCCCGCGCCAGCGCCGCTCGGTGAAGAAGAAGGCCGGATCGACCTGCTCCAGCCCGACCGAGGCGGCGAAGGTATCCGCGCCCTCGCCGATCAGCATGACATGCGGCGACCGCTCCATCACCGCGCGGGCGGCGGCGATCGGGTGGCGGGTGGTGTTCAGGCCGGCGACGGCTCCGGCGGTCAGGTCCGAGCCGTTCATCACGGCGGCGTCCAGTTCGTTGCGGCCGGCGGCGGTGAAGACCGCGCCGCGTCCCGCGTTGAACAGGGGGTCGTCCTCCATCAGTTCGATCGCCGCCTGGACCGCGTCGAGCGAGGACCCGCCGGCGGCCAGCACCGCCGACCCGGCCTCCAGGGCGTGGTGCAGGGCGGCGCGATAGGCGGCGTCCTGTTCGGGCGTCAGGCTGGCGCGCTCGATGACGCCGGCGCCGCCGTGGATGGCGAAGGACCAGCGCGGCGCCTCCTGCGCGGCGGCGGGCGCGGCGAACAGGGCGAGGGCGGCTGCGGCGAGAACGGTAGAGAGGCAGAAGCGCATGGCGTCGGGTTTCCGGTTCAGGTGTCCGTCGTGACGTCGTCCCACGACGCGTCCTCGTTGTAGCGCACGAGCCAGTTCAAAGCCTTGTGCCGTTCCATCAGCACATCCGGATTGAGCCCGGCCGGCGGCGGCTCACCGTCGAGCCCGGCCTGACGCACGGCCCAATGGTAGCGATAGGTCAGGTCCAGCGCATCCAGCATTTCGGCCTGCGGTCTAAGCCGGGCGCCGGCGACAAGCGCGTCGAAGGCGCGGCCCGACACCAGCCGGACCATGGGGTCCGGGTCGATCTGATCCTCGGGGCGCCCGAGGGCGTCCACATAGCCGAGCATCCAGAACAGCGGATAGGCCGCCTCCGACTGCCAGCTGAAATGAATGCGATCCTGATCGGAAGGCCGCGGGTCGCGCAGGAAGTCGCGCTCCGAAGGCGAGAGGATCACCCGATCCTGCACTGCCGCATAGGCCTCGTTGGCGCCCTCGTGGTCGCCCGTCGACGCCTTGTAGGCCACGAGGGTCAGGGCATAGGCGCGGCCGGCGATCTCTTCGGCCGAGCGGGGGCGATAGTCGCCCTCGTCCTCCACAAGGGGAAGCCAGGCGATGAAGGGGACGCCCTCGGCGGTCAGAATCGCCTCCGACCGGGCCTTGCGCGCCAGCTGGGCGGCCTCGCCCGGCGCAGGCGCAGGCGCAGGCGCAGCCATGGCCTGGG
>VYLK01000350.1_pt1 | contig 17801 bp, 15 predicted proteins | sample 5114321 | NCBI WGS metagenome assembly VYLK01 (sample SAMN12291792, study PRJNA351875) | freshwater metagenome | isolation source: freshwater lake | place: USA: Michigan, MSU2 Lake | collected 2011-08-16
AAATAGAAGTGGCCAAGTCCGTTGCCCTCATTTGCACCATACCCGGTGTGGGCCTGTTGACCGCGGTCACGGTGCTGGCGGAAACGAACGGGTTTGAATTGATCCGCAGTAAACTGCAGTTGACAAGCTATGCTCAGTGTGCTACTTTATCTAAACCTGCCTGTATCACTACTACCCGCCTTAGATGTGCCTGAGATAACAGTGGCCGTGCGCTATCCCAACGGCAGCCCCGAAGAGATTGAACAAAATTTATTGAAGCCCATACGTGAGGCTATGCTCACGCTGAGCGGATTGAAAACAACAGAGAGCCTAGCGCAAAATGAAACGGGCAAAGTTTCGCTGCGGTTTGAGTATGGCACGATGATGAACCTGACCTATATATCGATCAATAAGGACAGCAGCAAACTAATTCTCTGCCATCAAGCAAAATCTCTGAAACCTCAAAATATTTTCTCAACTAAAAGCAAATAAACCTTTGGGAGTCACTGATGCTCAGATTGATGAGCTCATAAATATTAAATATTCGGAATATGAAAGTCCTAATTACAAAATTCAGTACCCTAACTATTTTCTGTCTTACTCAATGCATAATAGAGCATTCATATCAGGTTAATAGTTTCATTGTAAATCAATCAGGTAAGCCGTTACAAATTTATTTTTATAAAGGTGGAATTTTAGATGCCGAGTTTCAAGTTGTCATTTCAAAAGAGGAAAAAAGGCCAGTATCTTCGGATAAAACATTTACATACTCTGGATTATTGTCGATAGGAGACTTTGACTCGTTTATTGTAGAATTTGATGACATGAAAAAATTAGTTCACTACGGTTTTAACAAATCGGGGAATAATCCAAATGCCATATTGTTCAACAATCAAAGAAACCTCTTTAACGAAGACAATTACGTTAAAGAGACAATAGAAGATAAAAAGTATAGGCATGAGAGTGAACACATCTTTACTTTTAATGGACAAGACTATTTGAACGCAAAATAGTAAGTGATGCGTCTCCGAAAACCACACCAATACCTAAGCCACACATTCCAACACACATCCAAAGCTTTGGTCCGTCTGGTTTGGGTAAGGTGGTAATACGACTGTTTCCGGCCAAAATGATGACTACGCAGATGACCAAAACGTTGTAAACGGAAATTTTGAAGTGCTGATTTGCCGGGAATCAACATACGTTACGGCAGGAGATTTTCCCGAAACGGTATTCTGCTGCTTATTGTTGCACCGCAATTCCTGCTATTTTTGTTTTCGGTTTCTACAACACAAACCCCACCCCACCGATGAAACTACTTCGCTTTTTCCGGTGTTCATCCCCTTCAAAATCACATACATTTCTGATTTCTCTGCATCTTCTCAAAAGCGAAAGTATGAGCCTATCGAAAAAAAGAAGCGAGATCTCCCGCACCTCGTGCTGCGGAATCAGGCCGGTCTACATCAATACCGGATGGAAACATTCGCAGTTTTTTGTGCTTACTTTCCAACTATTTGTAAGTAAACGTTGTCTAAGCCTAAGGACGTAGTATGCGTATGGCTCTGGCAATCACTTCTCCGACTCACCGCGTGGATAACGTCACCGACAAGGCGTAAGAAGAACCCAACAAAAATGCCTCTGTCGGTCGGTATTATACAGGTTGTTGTGAAAAGAGTTTGCCCCAGCAAGACATGCATGAAACGAAATCCACAATGGTACGTAATGAATCTGCGTCAGCAATATTTTACTTCGTTCTTCAGGGTGTAGCGTTTTCGGTATTGATGTTCGTAAAAAAATGAGAAACACATTTCCACTCCTGCTTGTTTGCCTGCCTCTGTTTTTTTGTGGTTGCCAGGATGATGCCGGCACCAGCGGTGGCACCCGCACTTTCACCTTCGACTTCACAACCGGCCTCGAGGGCTGGACGGGCGGCTTCGCTGATCACCCGGATACAACCAATTCGGATTACAATCTGGTGTTTGCACGCACGGCGCTGCCTGCCCCTCTCAATACCGCAAAGCAAGCCCTGAAAATTGCAGGCACCAACCGCAGCGATGACCTGTTTATGTTCATCAAGCGCAAAATTGACGGGCTGCAACCTAACCGCAGATATGACATCACATTTGAAGTGGAGATTGCCTCAAATGTCCCCACCAATCAGGTAGGCGTGGGCGGTGCCCCCGATGCTGTTTGGATGAAGGTCGGAGCCGTACGCCATGAGCCATTGTCGGTGAAAGACAATAGTGATGGACATTTTAAAATGAACCTGAACAAAGGGTATCAATCTACCGATGGCCCGGATATGTACAACATCGGCACTGTTGGGGTGGCCGATAACATAACCCAATACACCTTAGTTTCGCGAAACAACAACAGCAGGCTTTTTTCCGTTACCGCCAGCGCAAGTGGCGACGTGTGGGTAATCATCGGCACGGATTCCGGATTCGAAGCGCGTACAGAACTGTATTACAACAACGTGAGACTCACGTTTACACCATGAGTGCCACAACGGTAGCAGCCGGATGTTGGTTAGCGGCTATTGATAAATTTATTGAACTCCGTTCTGGCCTGTGAACTCATGAATAGCGAGGAGTGTTCGCCTCCGACAATCTCTACAAAACGAATGGATTTGCATGTCGTACAACTTGATACATTTTGTTTGAAAATCGGCCAGGAGAACATTTGGATGGGGGCGTCGCTCAAGCCTTGTACAAACAAGATATCCGATTTGAAACCGGTGGTGAAATTTAGCAGCGAGCGCCCCTGGTAGGCCAACGGATTAACCGCGGTTGATCCGAATGCATTCCGCAACTTATTGCACGTTGCCCCGGCTGCAATTTGCCCTGATTCTTCAAGTTGACAGCGGTAGACTAGGTTAAGCGGGCCTGGCGCGTTGGCTATTACCCCATTGGTTTCGTGCATCGTATTGAGCCGGGTAACCAGGTAGCCTCCTTGCGAATGCCCACCCAGAAAAATTTTTTTTATCGTGATGCCCAATTCCTGACTGGCTTTGTTTTTTACCCAAAGCAACGCCGCCTCTGCGTGCACAATGTTGTCGCCCAGTAATATCGTTTCACCCGGGTAAGCCACCCCTACCAGCAACATGTCCTTTCGATCGAGAATACTTTTAAAGTCATTTACCACATTATTAGCGGCCGTTACAATGTTGGCATCAAAGAGCACAGTGCCATGAAAGACAATCAACGCATCCATTTCACGGCCGGCGGGCTTATCGATTACCACGTCCATTTTGATGTCGTTATACGTAATTGCCCGGGTTTCCCTTTGGGCCGCAGGAAGCGCAGGCTGTTCATCGTTCGTGCAGGCGAGCAGGGAAAGTGCCAAAAGCCAGAGGTTTTTCATACTGGTGTTAGTTCCCGGTTTTGACTGGAAAAATAGCTAAATGTTTAATTTCTTTTCGGCGCTGCAGTTGATTATTAAAACGGGGACATCTGGTGCAGCACGTGAATTGTACTATGCTGACAGGTAGCCGAAAAACGGTCCGGCCTGACGTTTGGGCGCACACTCATTTCCCTGAGGGGCAAAAAAGTTTATAATTTCCATTTGCCAGGATACCTTTTCAGACTTCCGAACGTTGAAGATTGATACACGATCACTTCAATAATACTGCATCTCCGCGATCAAGCCGCAGAAAACCGCTGCTGGCAATGCACTACTGGAATTGCCGATGGGAGTTTCCCCTCTCCCCGTCAGTCTTTATACCAACTTCCTGTATCTTTGCGCAAATCAAGTGGTTACATTGCTGCTTGTGTCCGGATTAAAAAAAACAGATACCTGTATGACGCTTCGCTTTTTTCAAATACTCTTAATTTGCTCCGCGTTGCTGGCCGGATGCGATTCCGAAACCGAAATGTCCACTGCCGAGCAGGAACGAAAAGTAATTGCGGACGTATTCGGCTCGAATCTTAATCTCGATCAGTTGCCAAACTACGCCAACCAGCCAGTACCGGCCTACATTGCCCGCAACAATACGAGTGCGAACGTGATCGTCAACGAGAAGGCGGTAATTGGACGCGTGCTCTTCTACGATAAGAATCTTTCAACGAATAACTCCGTTTCGTGCGCCAGTTGCCACCGTCAGGCCAATGCCTTCGGCGATGTGAGCGTGGTCAGTACGGGAGTGAATGGCACTACGGGGCGTCACAGCATGCGGTTAATCAACGTGCGCTTTGCAGGCGAGCCTCGTTTCTTTTGGGATGAGCGCGCCCCTACGTTGGAAGCTCAAACCACACAGCCCATTCAGGATCATGGTGAAATGGGCTTCAGCGGGCAAAATGGCGCCCCCACAATTAATGACTTGCTTGTCAAACTGAAATCAAAAGATTACTATCAGGTTTTATTCCGTAAAGCATACAGCGACACCGAGATCACCGAAGCTCGTCTACAGGAGTGCCTGGCTCAGTTTCTGCGCAGCATCCAGTCGTTCGACAGCAAGTACGATGCAGGGCGGGCGACTGCCATCAATGATGGGATACCTTTTGCCAACTTCACGCCCCAAGAAAATGCCGGCAAAAATTTGTTTATACAACCACCCCAGTTTTTGCCCGGTTCGCAGGGCGTTCGCACCGGAGGTGGTGCAGGCTGTGGTTTGTGCCACCGGCCTCCGGAGTTTGACATTGATCCCAACTCGCGCAACAATGGTGTGATTGGCAGGATTGGCGGGGGTACCGATCTTACAATTACCCGCTCGCCTACGCTACGCGACATGGTGCGGGTTGATGGCACCTTGAATAGCCCGCTGATGCATACCGGCGCGATGGATTTACTAACGATGATTGATCATTATAACAATGGCGTGGTGGCAACCGGAAATACGAACCTGGATAATCGCCTTCGCCCTCAAGGCAATGTGCAGAACCTGCAATTGACGCAGGCGGAAAAAGACGCGTTGATCGCCTTTTTCAGAACGCTGGCGGGAACACATGTTTACACCGATGCGCGGTGGTCGGATCCGTTCAAATCAGACAGGTAAATTCTCTTGGTGCAGTGGCAAATTCCCACCAGGCGCATAATCAAAACAAGGCAACTCCCGTGGTGGCCTCCGGTCGATCCGAACGCAATTTAATCCCCATTTTTCATCATGTGCCGGCGTAAACGCTCCACGGCATTTTTGCGGTAGCTTTCTCCGATGGGAACTTCTGTCGTCCGGATTATCGCATACTGATTTGTGAATGACTCGACCTGCGCACACGCTACGATGTATGACTTGTGAACACGGATCATGCCGTAATCGGCCACCAGTTCTTCGATGGAAGAAATTTTGGTATTGAAGACTTTACTCTTACCATCGCTCAAAAAGGCTTTGCAGTAGTTGCCAAAGGCCTGAAAGAAAAGTACGTTTCGGAGCATCAAACGATGAAATGAGCGGCCGGACTTCAGGAAAATAAACGGATCACGTTGTGGCTCAATAGAAGGTACCTGATTATGGTTCATCACAATCTTCTGAATGGCTGCACAAAACCGCTCATAGGAAAACGGCTTTCGCAAAAAATCGACTACACCAAGATCGAACCCGTTGATGGCATACCGGTCAAAGGCCGACGCAAAAATCACGTACGGCTTGTAGTCCAGCCCTTCTACCAATTGAATGCCCGATCGTCCCGGCATGCGGATATCGCAAATGATCAAATCAGGATGATTGGCAGTTATAAATGCCTTGGCTTCCAGCGCATGCGTGAAAACGCCCAGCACGTGAAGGCCGCCGTGTCGACTAATATACGTGCTTATCACGCGTATAGCGGCTGGCTCATCGTCTACAACCACACACCTGAGCGGTACCGGATGGTCGGATATTTTTATCATAAAAAATTAGCTAAGTGAGGGGCAGGCGTAACATGGCCGTGAATATCAGCTGCTCGCGGCGCAGTTCAAGGTCAAATTGGTCACCGTATAGCCAGTTCAACCGTCTTCTCAGATTATCAAGCCCGGTGCCCGTAGATGATTTTGGTTCCGGGTGCTGGGCGGTAGAATTGGAGACCTGAAAAAAAAGTTCCTTTTTTTGCACACTCAGGTGTATGCGTACAAACGATGTATCAGGAACAACTTCGGGGCCATGCTTAAAGGCGTTCTCCACAAGAGGCAGCAACAACACGGGGGGTATGGTTACATCCTGAAAAGACCCTGAGAGCTTTAGCGTAATCTCACACCGTTCGCCAAAACGTAGTTGTTGTAAATTCAAAAAAGCTTCGATGTAAGCGATTTCGCGATCGATCTTGGCGGCGGTTGCCCGCGAGGTTTCGAAGAGGTATTTCATGATCTCCGCAAGTTGCAAAATGGCCGTACTTGTGTGATGTGGATGGGTGAGCGAAAGTGAATAGATACTGTTGAGTGTGTTGAAAAAGAAATGTGGATTAACCTGTGCCTTGAGCAGTTCAATTTCAGTCGTCAGACGCTGTTCATGCAACTGGCGGTTTCTGGTAATGGTCCGTGCATATAAGCCGATCAGGGTGCCGATGAGCAAATAGAAACCGGCGCCAACGAAGTGAATCCCAAAGTCACGGCTATGCGTTACGCCCATGTCCACATGAATGCTACCAAAGGTAACGAGCGCCAGAAAACCGGTTACCAGGATGACATATGAAAAGTACCTACGCCTATCAAGAAAAGCCGGTATAAGCAGCCAGAGGTTTACATAAATCAGCACTGCAAGTTCAAGCGAGTGCATCAGCAGCTGCAGAATCACTCGCCCATTGATGTCTTCCCCTGCCGAAATCATCAGCGCTACCTGCATGGTGAGCCACGCCATCCAAATGAGCAAATGCCCCCGGATGGATCGCGCGTGTGATTTGAGAACGGTGAAGACCACGTAGCAATGATAACACAAATTGTGGCAATCCCGGATCATATTCAAGGTGGGCGTTGGTCATTAAAACAGGTATTTTGATCATAAAAGCCGGACTCCCGGGTGTGATGGTTACGGGATGTTCATTGTTTTGCGCCGGCGCTCTGATTTGTTTACTACACTTTTTACGTATGAATATTTTTAGGTTTTTTGCATCACTCCGGTTAGCCATAGCCGCGAACGTATCGTTGCTGTGCGCCCAGCCCTCAGCATTACCCGGCTCATGGAAAGTTGACGAGAACTCAGTTCCGCTGGTGATGGAGGTTGCGATTGTCCGCACCGGAAGAAGTAATCCAGGGCAAGCCGAACAATTGAAGGCAAACCCGAAGGCCCTGCAAGATATTGTGCAATCGCTCGTCTACACTTTCCGCGAAGACGGCGTATACCTGGCCCGATCTTTACAGGGGGAACAGAGCGGAAAGTGGCGGATTGATGGAAACAATCTGGTTACCGAATTTGCAGGGATGCCCGAACGGAGAGACAGCCTGCTGTCGATCACTCCTCAGCAGCTACGCCTGTTCAACCGTGACATCCGGCAAGCCATCACGTATTTACCTGCGGCCGAATCAGACGGTTCTGCAGCGCCCAAGCCGATACGATCAGGTACGGAACCCGGCCCTGCAGAAAAAGACCTTTTACGGCCCCACGCGATCACCCGTGTGCACGTGGTTGATGTGAAAAAAGGCAGACTGTTGGAAGACTATACCGTTATCTGGAAGGCTGGCAAAATTACCGACGTGTTACCGGCTAATCGGGCGACCTTACCGCCAGATGCAGTACAAATTGATGGGCGGGGAAAATTCCTGATTCCGGGACTGATGGACTCGCACATTCATTTCTTTCAAAGCGCCGGCCTGTACACGCGCCCGGATGGTCTGGATTTTCGCATGATCATGCCCTATGAAAAAGATCAGCAGTGGATTCGCGAGAACCATCACCACACCATGAAAAGGTATCTGGCCACTGGCATCACCACGGTAGTAGATGTTGGAGGTCCATTTTATAATTTCACTATTCGGGATTCGATCAATTCAAGGCTGCCAGCCCCCCGTACCATTGTTACCGGGCCCTTGATTTCAACCTATGCTCCGCCCAATCTGGATGAGCGCGATCCCCCGATCATTAAAGCACATACACCCGAAGAGGCACGGGAGCAGGTTCGGCGGCAGTTACCCTTCAAGCCCGCATTCATCAAGATCTGGTTTGTGATTTTACCGGGGCAAACGGCCCGGCAATTTGAAGCTGAAGTGGCCGCCGCGATTGATGAAGCGCATCGCCACCATTTGCGCGTGGCCATACATGCCACGGAATACGAAACCGCAAAAGAAGCGATTCGGCTGGGTGCAGATATCCTGGTACACAGCATAGAAGACGCAGATGTAAACGATGACTTCTTAAAACTGCTGAAGTCGAAAAACATCGTGTACATCCCCACGTTGCAAGTAGGCCAGCAATTTTTCCGCATGTTGACACAAAAGTTGGATTTTACTACACATGAATTGGCCTGGGCTGATCCCACCCAACTCGGATCGCTTTTTGACCTCCGGCACCTTGATCCAAAGAAATTAAATGGCTTTGATTATCGCCCCTTGGTCGAAAGATTTCCTATCCCGTCAAAGTCGGACAGCATCATGCTGCGTAATCTGAAACGGGTGGCCCAACACGGCATCACGATTGCCACCGGCACCGATGCCGGCAATCCGGGTGTAGCTCACGGCGCCTCTTACATGCGCGAAATATTGTTGATGCAAGAGGCCGGTCTCACACCGCATCAGGTGTTACGGGCATCGACCCTTGACGCGGCACGAGCTTTTCAGGTAGATAGTCAGCACGGATCAATCGAAAAAGGAAAGTTTGCAGACTTTGTATTGTTGGAAGAAAACCCACTAAAATCACTCCGAGCCATTGAAGAAATTTCGATGACTTTTTTAAATGGAAGAGGCTATCGGCCTGAAGATTTGCTTCCCAAAAATGTGGATGAACTCGCGAAAGCGGAAGTGAATGCGTACAACGCCCGCAACATTGATGCTTTTGTTGCCCGTTATGCCCCAACCGCCGAGATATACGATCTGGCAAATCCCACCACGCCTATTGCCGTGGGGCATGATCAAATCCGGCGAACGTGGGGGGCACTTTTTGACCAATTCCCGGATCTGCATTGTGAAGTCACTTCACGCACGATAATCGGTAACCGGTGTGTCGCAATAGAATCGATCACGGGCGTGGGGCCGCAACCTGAGCAGGGTGTAGGAATTTATTATTTCAACCTCGAAACTGGACTGATCGAAAAAGTGTATTTCATGAACTGAATGTGGTGCCAGCTCGGGCCATTGTTCATCACTTGATTCGCACGGGGTTTCCTTGCGGATTGCCCTGGCTGAACACCTATACGTAAAAATCCTTCTGCCTGGTGGAGGCCAGTTGTTCCATCAGGTGTGCCACCCGATCTGTTACTTCTTCAAGGTACCGCTTCCCCTTCTCGGCTGTTGCCAGGCGGGGGTCGCCTACGCCTGTATCCTGGGTCACGCGGGTCCACTGCCGTTCAGCCCATGCCCATCCCTCGCGCATGGCGGAAAATACAAATTTCCTGGCGGTGCCGGGGCCGGCATCCGCCAGCGGCCGCACCCAATCCGGCTGCAGGTGCAGCAACACGCTCGTTTCCATCTCCCCGGCGTGGTCGTCTTTATTTTCGAAAAACTGTTTTTGATCCACCGCCTGAAACCAATTCGCCTGACAGAGAAACATCTCCGGAAACTGCAGGCCCAGTTCGCGGATCATTGTTTTAAAGTCATTCCCCCCGTGGCTGTTCAGAATCAATAGTTTTGATATACCCTGCCGGTTGAGGACCGTCACCACATCGCGCAACAGCGCCAATTGCGTGGACGGGTTCATGTTGATGTCGAGCAACACATCGTGCTGGCCGGTGTTTACGCCAAAGGGAACCGTAGGCAGGACCACCACGCGCGCACCTTTTTCCCAGGCTTTGCGGGCAGCCTCTGCCGCGATGTAATCAGCTTCGATGATGTCGGTGCCATACGGCAGGTGAAAGTTGTGCGCTTCGCATGCACCCCAGGGCAGCACGGCCAGCTGGTAGTTTGCCGTTTGGATTGCTTTCCAGTTTGTTTCTTTCAATATGTATGGGCGCATGTTATTTTTTTCTTCAAAGTTCAGCATTGGTAGTAACTTTCGAAAATCATCCTTTCCAGTCAGACAACCCACACGATTTACCATGAAGAACATCACATTCGTAAAAGCTTTACGGGGGGGCGCAATTGCCGGCCTCCTTGGAGTCGGTCTCAACAATATCTGGAGCCTGGTGGCCAACGCACTTGGCGCCACGATTCCACCCGGTTTTGCGCTGGCCACCACGGTGTCATCACTATTTCCGGTGGTGGTGGCATCCGTGATCTATTTCCTGTTAGTGAGATTTAGTGAAAAAGGATACCTGCTCTGGCTGGCCGTGAGTATTGCCTTTACGCTTATTTCGTTCTACCCGGTGTTCACCACCACTCAGCTGCCGGATGGAACCATAGTGGATGAGACATTCCCACTGCTGGCCGCCCCCATGCACGTGATTTCCGGATTTCTGGCGGTTTGGGGAATACCACGATGGTCGAAATGAACTGTTTTGCCGTGGCGCTGTTTTTACATCGAAACAAAACACCTGGATTGATCTGATGGAAACATTGACCATGCACCCCACCTCCTCCGAGATTGAATATCCCGTTTTTACCGAAATCCGTGAGCGGCGCAGCCGCCGGGCGTACAGCGACCAGCCCATTTCTGAATCCGATATCCGATCCCTTTTCGAGGCTGCCCGCTGGGCGCCCAGCAGCAGTAACGAGCAACCGTGGGTGTATCTCTATGCCACCAAAGACCAGCCGGAGTTGTGGCACAACATCTTCGATACGCTCATGGAAGGAAACAGAACGTGGGCCAAAGATGCCCCCTTGCTGATCATGTCATTGATCCGGAAGGAGTTTTTGAAAAACGACAAGCCGAATGGATCGGCCCGTTTCGACCTGGGGGCGGCAAATGCATTTTTATCCCTTCAGGCTACCCACCTCGGACTTAACGTACACCAGATGGGAGGCTTCGAGCGCGAAAAAGCCATAGCCAACCTGAATATCCCGCCAACACATGAGCCCGTGGTGGTGCTCGCCATTGGGTATCTGCGCGATCCTCAAGATCTGCCCGAGCCCTTCCGGGCTCGTGAGACTGCTCCGCGAATCCGCTACACCCAGGAGTTTTTTGTGCGCAACAAGCCTTTTTAGCCGACGCGTATCTCGAAAGCATCTGGCTGAGGGCTCACCGATCAGGCGCTACCGCTGCCCAGATACCGGTTTGTAATCAGCGCCCGGGGTTGTAGCGCGCGAGAAGTCGTTCACACAAAGTTCGTACATGATGCGCAGCCAGATCAGCAAACAGGGAATAGCTTTTATGGAATGTAACCGCAGGAAGTCACGCCACGCGCGGGGATAAAGGTCCGTAGAATTTAAAGTAGCGAAGAAAATGGCCAAGACCACCAAAGTCCAAACCGTTTTGTCCCACGGTGTGGGCTGGAGCACGAGCCACAAGGCCAATCCGGTGAATACGATGATGTACGTTGATCCCTCTGACGCTGAACTGAAAAGAACCGGAAAGATCAGTGTGGAAGCCACGATCCGTAACTGGAAGTTGGGATGACTGAAATGGCGCCAGCGCAGGTAGGGTAGTGCAAAGATGATCGCCCCGCCAAGCAGAAAAGGTAAATTCGGGATGTTGGGATTCTCGAACAGTCTGCGGAAAAATCCCATCACCGAGATATCCTGATAGGAAACAAGCGATACATTGGCTGCATTCTTCACCACTAAAGCCAGGAACCATTCCTGATACGATTGCATGACAAACTGTGGCGAAGAGATGGCCATTGGCGCGAGAAAGAGAACGATACTCCAGACGACACAGCCCAGCATGAATCGGGGTTTGTCTTTCACAAAAAAGAAGAAAGCCAGGGCAACCACACCATATAATTTAATGAATGTGGCGAGCAGGAAAGGCAATGACGCCCAGAAATCCTGCCGGCGGTGGATCAGCACGTAGGTGTAGACGATCATGGCGGCCACGGCAATATTGAACTGCGCATTGAACCCTGCCGTGAGCAGTTCATTAGCGATGAAGAGGGCCATGACGTTTTTTTGCCACTCGCTGAGGGGCAGTGCCCGGATGGCGCCCCAGAGTACCGCAAACAGGGCCGTCAGCCAGAGCGCCAGCCCGATTTTATCGGGGAGCACGGCAAACGGAAACATCACCAGGCTGAACAGCGGGCCGTAATGGTTTTTATCAAGAAACTCGAGCGGAGAGCGGCCATAAAGTGTGTGTCCCTCCCAGGCGTGCACAAATGTGAACTTAAAAATCAGGTAGTTATTTGATCCGGAACCAATCCCAACGAGCTTGATGATGACGATCACCAGCAAGACTATCCACAAAGCCAGCAGGGCGCGGTTGTTGTTCAGAAAGGATTTCATGGATCTTGGAGTTGAAAGCCAAGGCATAAAGTTATACTTTCACTTTCAAATGTGTGATGCATGGCAGGCTATTCGGTAATCATTCCGGTTTTTAATGAAGAGCAAAACGTTCAGCCGCTTTACGAGCGCCTGACACGCGTGCTTATCGCTCTCGGGAAGCCCTACGAGCTCTTGTTCGTCAACGATGGCAGCCGCGACCGTACGCTGGCCGTGGTGAAAGATCTGGCCAACTCCGATCGGGCAGTGAAGTACATCGACTTCAGTCGCAACTTCGGCCACCAGATTGCCGTGACAGCCGGTTTGCACTTCAGCAAAGGTGAACGCATCGTTATCATCGATGCCGACCTGCAAGATCCTCCCGAGCTCATCGCCGCAATGGATGAAAAAATGAATGAAGGCTGGAACGTGGTCTATGCCAAACGGGCCACGCGCGAGGGGGAGAGTTTTTTCAAGAAGATCACCGCAAAAATATTTTACCGAATTCTCGCGCGCGTCACCTCGATCTCGATTCCGGTCGATACGGGCGACTTCCGGATCATGGACCGGAAAGTGGTGAATGCACTGAACCAGATGCCCGAGCATCACAAATTTATCCGGGGGATGGTGTCGTGGGTGGGGTTTAAACAGACGTTTGTGGAGTATAACCGCCAGGAGCGCCTGTCTGGGAAAACCGGCTATACGTTTCGGAAAATGCTGCGATTTGCCTTCGATGGGATTACCGGTTTTTCGAATATGCCGTTGAAACTGGCCTCCTATTTTGGGTTCTTTGTTTCGTTTCTTTCTTTCCTGCTGATTTTGTACACACTCTACTCCAAGTACCTGCTCCGGGAGGCCGTGCCCGGCTGGGCTTCCATCATGGTGAGCATTTTATTTATTGGCGGCATCCAATTGATCTGCCTCGGTTTGATTGGTGAATACCTCATCCGCATGGACGCCAACCTGCGGCAAAGGCCATTGTATGTGGTGAATGAAAGTAACCTGGATTAACGCGCAACGGTAAAAAACATCGTGCCCGTCAGCGCCCGTCCGGAGGTTGTAATACCCTCCACCACCACGATAAAAGATCCGGTTGTGTCAGACGTATAGAATTCGATGTTAGCTGCACCGGCACGAAGGGGTTGATTGGGATTCCAATATAGCTGATGGCGAAAGTCAGGTATGCGGCTGAATTTTGCTGCTTCCGGGTTGTACTGCCGCGGCGCGTGTTCACGATAAAGTTGATACCCCTCGTAGGCCATTTCCAGCAGCGCTTCATCGGGAATGTTGGCCTGCGCAGCCGCGGAGGTAGTGATCACGTTAACAATACCTTGAAAGGTGATTGGCCCGGCAAAGAACTTACGATCTACCACGTCAATGCGATCTACATCCAGCGGATTGAATTCCATCAGCTTATTTACGTTGCTGATCGGCTGACCGTTGACGAGCAGCAGATTGTCGCGATCCATTAACGTCTGACTCAGGCGGTTGAGCAGCAGAAAATAAAATCCTTGCTTGTTTTTGCGAACCCAGACTCCGTTAACATACTCACGGAATACTTCCTCCATCGTGGGGAAGCGGGTATAGTCATCCAGGCGGTACGACTCATTCGCCCGGCCGTAAAACGGCAGCGTGGCGGTGTCGGGCTTCGGGTCGGCCCGCGTTTCCGGTGGGTTGTATGCAGCTTCCACCTGCTGGTGGATGAACACACGGCGCAAGGACTGGGGTGACAGGCTGAGCGTGCTACTCCGGGGCATAAAAGATCTGCGTGTGTCGTACGGTGAAATCCACGAGGCGCGCAGACGCTGTGTGGGGTCGTTCCAATTCCGAAGGTAAAGCGTGCCGGGGCCGGCGAGGTCGGGTAGTTCGAAGAAAAATTTTCCACTCTGATCCGTAACGGCTGAGTAAATCTGTCCCCGTCCCCGCGCAGAGGCAAGAAGTGAGATTCCCGCAGCCGGGCGACCATCATCATCCGTGGCCTGGCCCTCAGCCCATGCGCCATGGATTTCCGCAACAAAAGAAACAGGGCGATCGGACGGCTGGCTGTAGCGACTCCATCCGGTGGTGAGCATTAACAAGTCGGCAAGCTGTTGCGAACTGTCGGACGGGAACAGATACTTTTCGGGTTTTTCAATTTCTGTACCCAATTCAGATTCCAACCAGAGGTACGCATGTAGCGAGGCTGCCCTTGCCGGCAGGCTATCCAGCCGGTAAACGGATACCGCGATTTCTCCCTCTGTGTTTCGCTCGCCGGCAGCCAGCGAGAGCGCTACTTTTGAGCGCTGGCGAACCTGCGTGTGGTTTGGGGTTACGGATACGGTAACGGGTGGTGGTGGCGTTTTGAAAACAAGACGCTCGGCCACGGGTTGCAGCTGGTTGTTGAAAACCGTGATGCGCGTAATTCCCGGCGGCAAGGCCGACCATGGATACCGGACCACACCGCTCCCATTTTCGATCTTTACCGTCAGACGTTTCGCATTCATCCGGCTCTGGTGCAGCAACACGTGAAGTTGATTTGACCCGGGCGGGGTTTCAAACACGTGAATCTGAAGTTCGTTGTTTACCTGAGTGGCCCGCAGATGCACCCCCGTTGTGGTCACCGGTGGTAGCGAGGCGCGAATGACCGTCTTTTCGTCTACAGAAAAAACCGCGGAGTAAGCCTGCTCTGTTTCAGGAGTAAACAGGAAGGAACCACGGCCATCCGCGCCGGCGGAAAAACGGGCTACAATCTCCTGCCGTTGGTTTCGAATGACGCCGGCAACTGAGCCGGCATGGGCGATCAAAAAGCCAACGCGGTTTTCAACGCCCGCCAAAAGGTGTCCGCCCTCGGGAAAGAAGCCCGGCGGTTGCACGGCCGGCGAACTCGCGGGCAATGCTTCCATCGGGTTGATGATCGTGAACGTGCGATGATAAAATAATCGCTCCGAGTCGTTACGCATCCAGCGGGTGTAGGCCCGCAGGTGGTAGCTTCCCGTGGCGACATCGAGCGGTAATTCAAGGAAGCCGGACCCTCCACCGCTCGTGAGTTTCACTTTCACTTGCTGCACGGCGGACCCATCTGCACGGATTAATTCCACATACGCTATTTTACTGAGATCGGCTGGCTTATGTTGGAAGCCGTCCACATAGAAGATTCGAAAAAAGATCTTTTCCCCGGTCAGGTAATGGGGCCGATCCGTGTGCAGGTAGAGTTTCTCAATCCACATATTGGGTGTGGTCTGTGTCCGCAATGAATCGACCGGCTGTGCCGCAGATCCGACCGCCTGGATGCAGGTCAATCCCAGAAGCCAGAAAAAGACGCGTCTTCTCATTCCCAAAACGGAGGTTTAGTGGTTGTGCCGCCACGGCTTGTACAATCGATACAACCTCCCAGCGTGTAGGTAAAGCCATAGCCGAACTGAAATGGCAGGGCGGTGACGATCTCAAAAATACCCGAATTGAAGAGAGCAAGGTTTCGGATCGTATCGAGGCGACACGATTGAAATGGCAGGTCCACGGCAGGGCGGTTGGGTTCAGTAGCAGCATCGAAGAAGATGCGCTTCTCGGCCACCACGGAAGCAGAGAAATACCCCAGCACAGGTTCATCCGGATCCGTCATACAACGGATGTTTCCGGGCAACTCTGAGGGTATGGGATCAAATAAAGACCCGAGGTTCTGACTATTTTTTGCAAGTTGTTCCCAGTATTCAAATGCCTGCGGGCTGATCGCCTGCTGCCGCACTAAGGCACTGTGTTTGATTCTGAGCCGCTCATCGCGGGCCGGAATATTCAGTACGTTTCTGTTTGCGATGAGACCGCTGTTCCTGCCCGTGGTGGAACCGATGAGTATATTTTTGGATGCCTTGGTCTGCCAGCAGATAAAATTCGATTGCATGCGGGGAACGATTCGACCATCCTCAAAGCGCAGCACCGATTCATAGGCAGCCGTGTACATCCACGTTTCCATCACCTCCCACCTGAAAAAAACCGGTGTATTCGCTTCGGCGCGCGTGGTTAAAAAGTAAGATAAGCCGTCTGTCGGACTAAACGCATAATTCATCGATTCGATAGGCGGTGTGGGAAGTACATCACTGAAATCAGATTCATACTGCGCTCCGTTTGCGGTAACAATATGCAGTTTTACACGGGCACCGCTGAGCACACCGGGAGGAAGAACATAGCGTCCACCTCCAAACTCGATGAGTTGCCCTCGTTGACCCAGTTGATTTTCGATTTCAAGTCGCGCACCCATTTCTGCAGCGGGTGGTTCGGCAGCACCGAGATCTACTGTGCGCGACAGGCGAATCACGGTGGAATCATTCGGACGATAGGCTCCATCCACGACCAGAATCCGCAGGTTAATTTTCTGCTTTGGTGGCGTGAAGGGATCAAGGCAAGCGCTAACGGCAACCACCGCGACCAGCATCCATAGTTTTGACGTCTGCCGCTTCATCGGAATTTGAAATTATAGGTGATCGTTGGAATGGGCGAACCAAATACCGCCAGTCGGTAGCCTTTTACGTTGCCGCCTTCCGACTGAAAAAATACGGAGTAGGCGTTGCGCCTGCCCATCAGGTTGTACACCGAAAAGGTCCAGGAGCTGTGCGCGAGTTTCCTGATTTTGTGATTGCCTTCCACATTGAAGCCCAGATCAAACCGCAGGTAGTCGGGAATGCGAAACTGGTTTCGTTCCGAATAAAAGAACCGGGGTGAACCGTTGAGGTTATACTGGGCGATCGGAATTGTCACCGGCCGGCCGGAGGAGTACGTTCCGTTGAATGTCATGCTGATGCGATGATTAAACCGGTAATTGCTGATCAGATTTACAGCGTGTGGCTTGTCGAAGTTGCCGGGATAGTAGTTTCCACGGTTGATCACTTCGCTTGGAAAAGTGCCGAGCGTTCGCAGCACCGTGCGGGAGAAAGTATAGCTCAGCCATCCGTTCAGCTTCCCGGAGTTTCGTTTCAGCAGCACCTCTACGCCGTAGGCTTTACCCTGCGCCCGTACCAAATCGGCTTCGATGGCCTGATTGAGAAGCAGAGTTGTTCCACTCTTGAAATCCACCGCGTTGGCAATCCATTTATAGTATGTCTCAAGTGAAAATTCCCATCGGTTGTCTGCGGCGTTGCGGTAGAATCCGATGCTTACCTGATCACCCACGAGCGGCTTGATGTGATAATCGCTCAACTTCCAGATATCGGTGGGGGCGATGGCGGTGGTGTTCGACAGCATCTGCAGGTACTGCCGCATGCGGTTGAAGCCCAGTTTCAGTGAACTGGTTGGCGATAGCGTATAGCGCGCAGACAGGCGCGGCTCCGGCCCGTGGTAAACGGCGCTGGTTTCCCCACGACCATAGAAGGTGGTGTCCACAATCGAATTTACGCTCCGGCTAAAGCGGGGATCATACTGGAATACCCGCACGGGCCCGCGGTTCAGAAAAGCTGAATACCGGATTCCGCCCGAGATCAACAGCCGGGATGAAACTTCCCATTGATCGC
>VYLK01000347.1_pt1 | contig 17785 bp, 13 predicted proteins | sample 5114321 | NCBI WGS metagenome assembly VYLK01 (sample SAMN12291792, study PRJNA351875) | freshwater metagenome | isolation source: freshwater lake | place: USA: Michigan, MSU2 Lake | collected 2011-08-16
AGCCTAGCGCAAAATGAAACGGGCAAAGTTTCGCTGCGGTTTGAGTATGGCACGATGATGAACCTGACCTATATATCGATCAATAAGGACAGCAGCAAACTAATTCTCTGCCATTAAGTAATTTAATAAATCGTTGCCCAAACCAAATCTCTGAAACCTCAAAATATTTTCTGATTCCGTGGGCTTCTGTTGAAACAAAATGCCTCCTTTAACTATAAATGGTATTGGGTTAAATTCTTCAATAATTGGAAATTCATAGCTTTTTCTTAAACTTCTACTAAAAAGCATGAGAAAATTTTTGGAGTTATCTAGTCCAATTTCTTCGGTGTAGCCTTTATGTATTCGCAAGTAAAACCCGAGCTCACTGTGTTTAACCACTCCAAAAAATTGTGGAGACGTAAGGTAGTGACGCAATCTTTCTTGAATATCTGAGTACTTGCTTTTCGCTATTGATGGCGACTGAGTAGGCGTTGTCGTAGGATTTATTTCCTTCTCTACTGTTTTATTGTTCGTATGTATAAATATTTTTGAAAGAGCTGGAAAATTGTAGATCAAAGAGTCATCTGTATAAAAACCGTATGGGGTATCCAAGTCTCCAAAAAAAACATCAGATTCAAATTCTGCAGGGTAGTTTGCAAAAACGGGTTCAATTTTACTTTCGCCTAAGAAAACTCTACAGAATAACAGCGATTCTGAATAGAATTTATCATCCAACTTTTTGGCAACACTAAAAAGGTTTTTCAGAATATAATCATTTTGTTCATTGTAATAGAGTTGTTTAAAATTGGATATCTGAATATCTGGATCGAGGGTGTAGCCGTTTAGTCCTCCATCAAACTTATCGTAGTTGTATCTTTTTAGTATTGCACCACTATAATCAATCTTATAAACGAGGGGTGGCGAAGACGCCACTATAAAATCCCTCCCTGCGTACAATTGTGATAAATTGGTGGCACTTTGCGGACCTTCGTTGGCAATTTTTATTGATCGCAAAAATTTCGATTTTCCTAAATCAAAAAAATCAATGGTATTATAAGCATAGTTATACCCCAAAAACAATTCAGCAGAATCAGTTTGTAAAACTGTTGCCACTGGATAAAAAGCAAGTTGTTGGTGAGTAATCGGTATTTTTACTTCACTACCCAGTAGGTTGAAATCGTATTTCTTGTTTTGATTGCACCCAAATAAAATTATTAAAAATAGCGATAGAAATCGAAACATGTTGTGTAAGTATTAAACAAACAAAAGTGTAGAATATTGGCTTCAATATTCTACACTTAATAAAGCAATCAAATAAGTATAAAGGTCATTCGCGATCCCGCAGGGCAGTTTCTGGCTGCATCTCTGATGTAGTCCGCTAACTGACCTTTTGGAACATAGTAGGTTCCGGAACAAGCTAAGATTGATCCAAAGTTTAAGAATAAAATTCGCGCAGCAATTCCAAGTACTCTTCTTACTTTTTTCATAAATTTTTTGTTTTATCCTGCTCAACTTTTGAACATTGAAATAAAACTAAACCTATTTTTTTTTGCAAAATTTTTTGCGGTAAATATTTTCGGTTTTCGGGGAAAGGCACTTTTTTTTCCTCGCAGAGTCTCCCGTCTCAGACACTCAGCGTTATCAACCGCAATTTACTTACTCTTCGCAGAGTCTCCACTCGGACTCTGCGGCTTCCCTACTCCCCCTCGCTTGCACTCTCAAACCACCATTCTTGGCCTGAGCACTGCCTGCCGCTCCGTTCATGCTTGCGCGCCTCGCCAGCGTGAGAACTAAAAGTAAAAAGTCCTGCCGGTTTGCAAAAATCCGTTTGCGGCACAAACTGCCCTTGCCCATGATTTCCGCGGCACGTGCTGCACACACGCGCTGGCTGTGGGCGCAAGCCTTTTGCAAAACTAAAAATACAAGTTTATCTGTTAGCGACTTACTCGTCCCGCAGCATCTCCCCAGGACATGATGCGTAAGCGCGTTACTTCAATCGTATCGTGCTCTTAGAAAGACGATAGCTGAAGATGTGGATATGTTACGATCTACTTGCACGATTGTCAGGCAACCAGCGTGAACAAGTGTTAATTTAGGAAACATCAAAAAGTGGAATAAAAATGAATCCACTTGCTAAAAACAAGAAACGATTAGCAGAAAACTCTCGAAAGTTGCCCCTAGGGGCACTATCTACTGACCACAAGTGCTGAAGTAAGCGACTATGGTAAGCCGACCAATGATAACGAAGGCAGAAAAAGACAGACCACATTTCACTTTAGCGCATACTGTGTGGCCACCAGGTGCTCGAAAATACGGGCCGGCAATAAACGCTTCAAGGGTATCATCAATCGCTCCAGTAGGGTTCCCCCAACATACCGAAGTGAGGGGTGGCGCTCTCCCATAATATCCTCGATCTTTCTGGCTATAATTAAAGGACTTGATCCGGTTTGTTCATTCTTAATGGCTGCGTTATGAGCTGCTGTCTGGTATCTAAAATAGGGTGATTTCTCATTTGTTTTGCTGCCTGAACTAGGTTTAGCAGACATACCTGTATTAATATCGCCTGGCTCAAGTATCACAACCTTAACGCCAAAAGGAATTAACTCGAGGCTAAGCGCCTCAGACAATCCCTCAAGGGCGAACTTAGAAGCGCTGTACATACCATCAAATGGGATAGCTATCTGCCCGCCTATTGAAGTTGTATTGATAATAAGACCACGCATATTGTTACGCATTGAGGGGAGGACCGACTGTATTACCCTTAGTGGCCCCAGCGTGTTAACTTCAAGTATTTGCCGGGCATCATGAATATCCATTTCTTCCAGAGACCTTGAAAAACTGATTCCAGCATTGTTGATCAGAACATCGATTCGTTGGGCTGCCTCTAGCACCCGGTTTACGGCAAACCTCACAGACTCGGTATCTCTTACGTCCATTGAAAGCATCGAATAGCCATCTTGATGCAGTTGAATACCGTCAACAGGCTCGATTACTGTGCCGAAAACGGTCATCCCCTTGGAGGCTAAGTAACCTGCAGTTGCCCTACCTATGCCGGATGATACACCTGTTATGAGAACTACTGGCTTGGTATTGTTCATACTGTTGTGGGGTTAGCGATATCAATGGCATCAAACAAGTCGGCTACGAATCGATTTACGGCATCCTGGAGAGGATAAATAAGTTTCACAATTGGCCGAAGAAGTGGCTGCTTGACCTGAATTTCCTCATAGATAAAAAGCGTAGTAACTTTATCTGTGTCCTTAGTGAAACGCACCAGCCAAGTACCGCGGAATCCAAAACCTTTAAAATGCGCCTCGAAAAGATGGTTGGTAACTGAGCGTACCTCTTCGTAATCTACCGGTGGGGAGTCAAATGCCAATTCCCGCCAACGCTTATTTGAAGTTACGATAACATCCTTCAGATCGCTACGAAACGCTTGTCTCCGATCTATCGCAATCATGTGAAACAACCACTCGATTGGGGCTTCGATTGTAACCGTTGCAGTGGCTACTGCAACACGAGATGGCGTAACGAAACTCAAAACTAAATAATAAAGCGAGGGTATGGCGATCAAGAGTAAGGTCATCATGTCGTTCATAAACTTTTTTGTCTTGCTTCGATGAAAACAAAGTTAAAAAACTTTCTTGCTGCATCAAGCCAATATGTGCAGGCGTCCAAAGACAATTTGGAGTCGTTTACCAAGTTCTCTTTTTTTGGAAATTTTATGGTTTTCCCTAAAAAGAAAGACTCCTGAGAAAAGAAGCCTTATCCTACTCCCCAAAATTCAGACCATAGGTTAAGCGAACCTCTAATAACTCTGTTTTCAAAATATAAAATTCCGACCGGTTTTTTTAATCGTGCAATCCATTTGAAAATTCTTTACTTTTCTGTAGAATCTCCCCTCGGACTCTGCGGCTTCCCTACTCCCCTCGCTCGCCCTCTCAAACAACCACATTACCCGTTGAGCACTGCCGGCCCGTTCATGCTTGCGCGCCTCGCCAGCGTGAGAACTCAGAATAAAACAATCCTGCTGGTTTGCAAAAATCAGTTTGCGGCACAAACTGCCCGTGCCCATGATTTCCGCGGCACGCGTTGCACACACGCGCTGGCTGTGGGCGCAAGCCTTTTGCAAAACCAAAAACACAAGCGTGTCTATTAGCTACTTTCATTCCGCCCGTTGGTGAAGAAATCAAAATAGGGATTGGGACAAATGAAAATGAGTGGGTGTTGCCACAAGCCCTTTGCATTTCTTTTCATCACATTTTTGGCTTTTGGTTTTGGCCATGTGTGCGGGTTATAGCGTGTGCTTTTTCTTTTCGCCTGCGTGTTGCCATAAAGACTTCAGGATAAAACGGATACGCGCAGCATACCTGTACACCGCGCGGCCGGGATAGGAGCGGCACCCCGCAGCTGCCAGGGCCCTGCGCGCAGGTGGCGAGGAGTAAAGCGGATAGCCCGAAAGCCGCCCCAAAAAAAATTTCGCAAGCCCCCAGCGTGTTCCGCCTGTGCTCTCTGCCTCACCCTGCCAATAAGAAAATCTTGCAACCGACATGTGTCGCGTTGTTTTATCGCTGTGATTGCCGGTGGGCGATAACAGCCGACCGGGCAGGGAAAATGGATGGAAAAAAGTAGCAACTAAATTGTACATTGCGTGAGTGAAAGAAATCCTAACAGCGTGGGATGGAGAGGCGGTGCTGATCAGGCACGATGCACAGACCGGGGCTGTGATCATCATCGGAATTCACTCTTCGAAATTCGGGCCGGCTACGGGCGGCACGCGCCTGATGAAATACAACACGGTTGAAGACGCCATTCAGGATGCGCAGAAATTATCCAGCGGCATGACGTACAAGTTTGCGCTCGCAGATTTTCCGCGCGGTGGGGGCAAGGCTGTGATAGCGCTTTCGCGTGTTCTGTTGCCCGAAGAGCGGCATGGGCTGCTGATGCGCTACGGATCGTGGATCAGGCAACTGAACGGCTATTACTACACGGGCCCCGATGTGGGCACTACACCGGAAGACATGGATGTGATCGCCACCACCGGAGATCCGTATGTGTTCAGTCGCACCCCTGCCAACGGGGGTGCAGGCGGATCGGGCGAGGCTACCGGATACGGAACATACTGCGGCATGAAGGCCGTGGGCGCGCATCTGTTTGGCACCCGTACATTGGCAGGGAAAAAAATTCTGGTGCAGGGGATCGGCAGCGTGGGACGCCCCCTGCTGGGGTACCTGAAGAGCGAAGGGGCGGAAATTCTGATTTCGGATGTTGATGAGCGCGTGGCCAACGACTATCCGGAGTATGTGTTTGTAACGCCCGCACGGGTGTACCAAACTCCGTGTGATATTTTTTCGCCCTGCGCGCTGGGCGGCATCCTGAATGCCGACACCATTCCACAGCTGCGGTGCAAAGCCGTGGTGGGGGCAGCTAACAACCAGCTCGGCACGGAAGCAGATGCCGATTTTCTGGCGCGGCAAAATATTTTGTATGCCCCTGATTTTGCCTGCAACATCGGAGGGGCGCTTGCCATCACGGGCATGGAGGCGATGGGGTGGTCGAAGCAAGTAGCCTTTGAACAGGTGAGCCGCGTGGAACAAACGCTCACCACTATTTTCACCTTAGCGGACGAGCAGCGGATCAACACGCATGTGGCTGCCCGCAATCTGGTGCGCGAAAAATTAAATCGGATACAATAAACATCATGTCAATATGGAAAAAGTGATATTCCCCACCTGGAGCGTACAACCGCAGGCAGAGGCGATTGTGAAGCGGTATTTTCGCCTGGCGCTTGAATCGTGCCCGGAGGCGGCCGCCTTTCAGCAAGCTATTTTAGAACAATGCGGTGTTCGCCTGCGCGATTTACTCGACCACCTGGTCATCCCTGCCAGTCAGACGTCTGCACAGGAGCTCCACAACTATGGGTGGCAGTTGGATGCGCATGGATTGTTGCGCAACACAAGCGGCTTTTTTCCCACCATCACGCAAGGCGGTGCCAAGGTGAAGGTGTATTTTAAAGTTGAATTCATGGCCGACTTCGTGCGTGCGTTGGGCATTACCCACCCGATCTACGGTAAGCCGTTTGCTCCGCACCGGCAGGTGTGTTTGTGGAAAAACGAGGACGTGGAATTTTGGGCGGTGCAGCGCAACGGCACGCAGGCTTTTGAAGTCGATGATCCATCCGACTCGTATATTCAGGCTTCGCGCATTCATCAGCAGATATTTCGGTCGCGGAGGCGCCAGTTTGATCATGACGAGGAAGGCTTTGACCATACGGATGCCCTTGTGCAGTCTGCCGTGGGCGATATTGGACGAGACGTAGCCTGTGATTTGTTCTTACGGGCCGAGCGCGAGTATTGGATGAGCCGCAATTATGCGGGCCGCGTGCAGAAGATGCGCCAGGATAAATTTGGATTGGGGTGGGCGAATCAGGATCATCATACGTACGACAGTTCGAGGGAGTTGTTTTACCGCAACATCCGCGTGCTGGAAACGCTGGGGTTTGAATGTCGCGAGCGGTTTTATGCTGGGGCAGATGCCGGCTGGGGTTCGCAGATTCTGGAGCAGCCGGTTTTGGGTAGCATCATTTTTACGGACATTGATCTGGCCCCGGAGGAATTGGCCGGAGATTTTGCGCACAATCCTCTGGAGCCACTGCCGTACCTGAGGCGCGCGGGTTTGTGGACGGCCCTGCATGGCGAGTCGATGTTGCAGGCGGGCCTGAATCACCTGGAGTGCATGTTTGACCAACGTGTACTGCGCCAGCAATTCCAGTCGCTGGGCATCGACATGATGGTGCCATTTTCGAATTTCAAACACCTCTATCAGGAACTTACGGTGGGCGAGTGGTGGCCGGTGAATCCGAAAACAGTGGATGCGCTGGAGGCGAAAGGATTGATCACCCAACAGCAGGCAGAGGATTTCCGGGTGAATGGCGCGATTGGTTCACATTTTGAAAACCTGGAGCGCAACGATGGATACAAAGGATTTAACCAGCCCGGCATTGATGATGTGCTGCGGGTGCTGGATCCGAGAAAGAACCTGCTGGAAGTGCCCAACGCGTTGAACTAGGTTTTGTTGGACTTGAGATATCCTAAATAAAATGACACCATTGGCGACTGAATAGATTTTTTAGTTAGATGAAAGACACGCAACCAAATCCGGAACAAGACGTTCCCTCGAAACAAATCCCTGCACCGGGCAGGTCGTTTAGTATTCTCAGGCTCGAAGAGAGAGTGACGGCCATTTTTTCGATCATGGCGAAATTATTTGTCATTTCGGTACTGATTGTAGCTGCCGTATTTGTGGCCCGCGAGTTGAGCGACTCCAGTTACTACATCCAGAACATTGAAGTGCCAGAGGCATTTCAACAGGCAGGATTTTCAGGTAATACGATCGCCACACGCATTAGCCGGAAATTAAATGAAATCATTCAGCGCGCCAGTACGGTTGAATCAGCCATTAGTTACGCGAGTGCTTCTGCCAAGTCGGATGTGTCGGTGGATTTGATCGGTGTGGGCGTACCGATTCGGGGCATCATTGAACTGATCGGCAATGCTGTTGGAATCTACCGGAAAAATAAGATCACGGGAGAAATCACCATCGAAGGCAACACGATGGTGCTGGAGCTGGAAGTGATTGGGGAAAAGCCGGAGCGGTTTGAAGCGCCCCTGGATAGTTCAGGAAACTGGGGTGTGCCGCTCAAAACACTTGTGACGGATGCAGCTGAAACTATTTTGAAATACACGAACGATGACGTGCTTAATGCCTACTATGGCAATGCTTTGCAGAATGGTGAAAAGGTGATAAGGCTCAGCAAGTTCCGGCTGGAGCGATACAAAGGAAATCGCGAAAAGGAGGCATCCGTGTACGCGGCCTGGGCGCAAGGGTTAGTGCATCAAAAGAAATTGGATGAAGCATTAGTGAAGGTGGAAGAAGGCCTGAAATACTCCACCGAAGAGCATCGGTTATACAATGTCTGGGCGAATGTTCTTCGCGGTCAGAAAAAGTTCGAGGAGTCGCTGGCGAAAAGAAGACTGGCATTTGCGAAGTTAAAGCCAACCGATTCGAAGAAGCGCAGAGCGGTGATCATGTCGGGCATGGCCAGCACGATGGGGTCGCTGGGCTACGGTGATTCTGCCATCTACTATCTAGAAAAGGCCATTGAGATCGATCCGGATTTAAGCACAGCGTATTATAACCAGTCGCTTCACTACCTGCGCCACAAGCATGACACCACACGATTTTTCGAGCTTCTGGAAACCTCGTTGGTGAAAGGGATAGATGCTGGTTTCATCTACCGCGATGAAGATATGAAAGGCATGTTATCCGATCAGCGGATGGTGGCGCTGATCCGCAGGTTTGAGGAGTAGGTTTTGTTCATACGGTTGGTCGCCCGACTTCCGGCATCTTGAAACATGGGAGCCTTATGATCGTAATGAACAAAAGCCACGTATTCGGCACGGGAGGTGTTAGCTGCAGAATTCGCGCACATACGCCAGGAGAAAGTGAGGCGCACAGATTTATGGGAGGCACTGCCGGGCGAGTTGATGTTACACACACAGTAAAATTACCGCGAGCACTATTTGACCATCGCGTGCAGTACCGTCTAACCGGCTGATGCGTATTGACAGGGTGATGTCCTTCATCTCCGTGTGCTGTCTCACGCCAAAACATAATCTGCAAGCCGTTTCATAAATTATCTTTTAAGCGGTATATGGCGGGAGCCGCCTTAGTACTTTTAGGGCCAACGCTTGGACGGATCGTTCCTTTACTTTTTCCAACCTGGAGTGCGTTAGAACGAGAAAATGTAAAAACCGCCCTGATTGAAATATTGATCTTGGCGTTGCTAACTTTCGACTGGAAATCAAACTTGCCCTACCATCCTTACAAATTCATATTGTTTGCCTGGATGGTCCATCACATTTGTTATAATTTGGTTTTAATGAAGTGATGTGATCCGCGAAGAGCTATATCCCGAGCGTATCTTAAGCACACTACTTGTACTGGTACGATTTTTATGAATGATGACACGCCTAATTTTGGCTCAAAAAAAGCTGCTATGAAATCTTCTGCTGTAATCCTAATCGCTATAGTCGGTTGGTTTTCAACCCCTGCCTTTGGCCAACAATCGGAAACACCATACACCTGGACATACACCTATATCAAAGCAAAGGAAGGGCAAAGAGAAAATCTGAAAGAATTTCTTGAAAAGAATTGGTTTGCCATGGATAGCATTGCCGTGCAACAGGGATTGTTCAACGATTATCGGCTGATTCGCAATAACGATACAGCACTCGATACGAAGTGGGATTACATAGTGGCGGTTGAGTATTTTACCCGTGGGACGTATGCAGACATTGAGGCGGGCTGGTTGAAAATCAAACAAAATCACAAAACAACACCTGTTGCCGGAAAAACTTTTTCGGATTTAGGCAGTATTGTCGATTCGCAACAACTTGTTTTTGAAAAGAAGCAACATACGCAGTGTCGAGGTGCTCAGTACGATGTATTAAATCCTTTTTTAGGAAGGTGGGACGAATATTTAGTAACCGATAAAGGGGAAAATGTATACGGACGGTTGAACATTTACATTGATCCGTACGGATGTAGTTTACATAAAGAATTTCAATTGCTGGCTCGTCCGTTTTCATACAGCACCCTGGGTTACTTTGACAAAGATCAGCAAGCCTGGATCGAGACTTTTTCAGGCGGAAGTATTTTTAAGTGGGTCAAGGATGGAGATGATATGCTGATGGTGAACCTGGAAGCCAGAGGCAAATCACGACATCGTAACCGATGGACAAAACCTGCAAACGGTATATTCCAAATCATTGAAGAACGTTCGGATGACGAAGGACAAACCTGGAAAACTAAAAGCGTAACAAAGGTGAAGAGAAGACCGTAGGAGCATTCAAAAATCATATCCAGCATCAGGTGCGGGGAGAGCAAAACCTATCAGCGCGTTGTTGGCTGTTATGCGTGCTGGTCATGAATTATTCTTTCCCATTCACCATGTTTGCCTGGCAACCGTGTGCGCGAAATCCAACAAAGCCAATCATATCATGAAACCAACTTGGCAAAGCAGGCGTTCCGCATGAACCAATACAACTGTTTTTGAGTTTACCGCAGCGTGCGAAGTGACACGCTGCGGAAAACAAACTTATCTTTTTCTTTCCGCCATTCCCTGTAGCATCCGATCGCGGTACTACCGGGCCGCACGGAAACCTGGCAGCTCACTCACCGCGGGGCATTTCCAGAAACCTCTCCACAGATTTTCTGTTTTTTCGGGGGAAAGCAGGTACTAGTCAACCTTTTTTGTCTTGATGGAGACGCTGCAGGCCCCGAAGAAGCCAAGGGCATCGCGCTGGCGGTTGCTGAGGTTGATAACGTTACCGCGGATATTGCCGGGTGGAACATCTCCCGAAACCGGACTTGAGGCGGTGAGGTTAAAGAGCGCATAATGGTAATTATACATGGCTTCAGAGATGCTATACTGTTCCATTACTGCGCGATCTCCTTTGATAACGCGGAAGTTGTCGTACGGTAAGTAGTTCGTAAGCGGCTGGCCGTTGAAGAACTCATCTTTCTGAAGCGCACGGTAGATATTACCGGGCGAGGGGTTGATCATGAGTGTGCCGTTGATGAACAGGCGCCAGAAGTAGAAATTGCGATCTTCTGCCGGGTCGGTGGTGTTGACCACGATGAAGTCTCCTTCAGGGCTGCCGAGAGCCGATGGAAAATATTTAATGCCGAGCGACTGGATGGGCGGGCCTGTCTGAATAGTTTCACTGGCCTGATAGGTATCGCCCTGGTGTGCGATGCGCAAGGTGTAGGTTTTTCCGGGCTGGGCCACGAAGGTGGATTGGTAAAGGCCACTGCCGCGGTGCGTGTAAGGATGGATCGTGCTTCCTTCGAGTACACTCACGGTGGCATTGATGACTGGGGCAGGCATGGCTGTTCCCGTGTAGGGGGCAGTGGCAGTGAGCCGGAGAGTTTGCACGTTGATGACCGTGTCGATGCCGGCCAGCACGTTGCCTTCCACAACAAGGCGTGGGGAAGTAGTGCCCAGGTCGATCGAAATTTCTTTTTCACAGGCCGTGGCCAACAGGCCCAGGCACAGAAGGATTTGTAGGGTTTTCATGTGATGATTTGTTTTGGTGTGGGCCACCGCTGGAGTGGTCACAGTTGTATTTCAGTCAGGCTGTTGGTTCAGGGAGTCAGAATTTGAATTCGTATGTAACGCTCGGCACAAGGCCGAAGTAGGTGAGTTTGTAGGCTTTGTTGATGCCGGTGCCCAAACCGGTTTCATCGTTGTTGGTCAGTTCTTCCCGGAAGGTGATGGAGGCGGCATTCTGTCGGTTGTAGATATTATAGATGCCGAACACCCACTGCCCCTGGCCTTTTCGCTTTTTTCGATTCTTTAGAGTAGCGGCCACATCCATGCGGTGGTAGGCGGGCAGGCGGTGTTCATTGCGCTGACTGTATTCCGGAATGGAGAGGCCGGCAAATGTATATTTCGCTACCGGGTAGGTGATTGGTCGCCCGGATTGGAAGATGAAGTTGGCCGACAGGCTCCAGCGCTTGGAGAGTTCGTAAGTACCGGTGATCGCCACGTTGTGGGGCTTGTCATAGTTGGTGGGATAGAAGTTGCCTTGGTTGATACCAGGCCCGCCACCGATCCCGGGAGTTTTGCGTTCGGTGCGGCTGAGGGTGTAGCTGACCCAACCCGTGAGTCGGCCGGTATTTTTGCGCACCATCATTTCAAGACCGTAGGCGCGGGAATGGCCATTCATGATAATGGTTTCCGGGGCATCATTCAGCAGAGGTGAGGCTCCGTCAATAAAGTCGAATTGGTTTTGCATGTTTTTGTAGTACACTTCAGCACTCAGTTCAAACTGATCTTGCCTGAAGTTGCGGAAATAGCCGAGCGCCCACTGATCGGCTACCTGGGGTTTGATCCAGGACGAACTGGGGGTATAAATATCCAATGGTGTTGGTGCTGTGGAGGAGGAAAGCAGGTGGATGTACTGATACATGCGGTGATAACTTGCTTTGAGTGACTGGTTAGAGTCGAAGGTATAGTTCAGGTTGAAGCGCGGTTCGAAACCGAACGTGGGGTTAAGAACTTCGTTGGTACGAACGGGATCGCGCCCGAGGAGGGTGCCGGGGCGGTAGTTGTTAAGTTGCGCATCAAACACCACGGGCTGGTTGTTGGCGTAGCGCCTCAGGCTGTCGAGGCCGAGCTGGGCAAAGTGTGACACGCGAAGGCCGTAACCCAGCGTGAGCGCCTTGCTGATCCGGTGTTCGTTTTGAGCGTACACATAGTTTTCGATCGCCCGGCTCCGCCCGAAAGTAGTAGGCGTAACGGTGGATGTGCTGCCCACAGGATTGATGGTGCCGGGCTCGAACCGATACAGGATGCTGCCGAAGCCAAAGTCGAGTTGGTGGCTGTTGGTCAGAAACCAGGTGAAGTCGGCTTTGGCATTGATATTCTCGAGAGCCGACTGCCAGCGGAAACTATTGCCGGGGTAGAAGGTGATTAGATAATCATAGTTGGAGTACACCAGGCTGGTGTTCATAAACATCCGAGACCCGAAGAGGTGGTTCCACCGCAAGGTGGCAGTAGCGTTGCCCCAGGAATTTCCAAAGCCGTTGGGCACGTCAATCACATCGCGGCCAAAGTAGCCAGACAGAAATAAATGGTCGTTCTTACCCGCTCGGAAGTTGCTGCGGAAGTTGAGGTCATAGAAGTATAGTTTGTTGCGGTTGATGGTCGTGTCAGACGAAAGGGGCAAAAAGAGATCTGCATACGAACGCCTTCCCGAGATGAGAAAGGATCCCCGGGCACCCTCCTCGCGGGCGCGCGTAAAGGGGCCCTCCACGGTAAGGCGGCTAGACAGTAGCCCGATGCCCCCGGCCGCCTCGAATTTTTTGTTGTTCCCCTCATTCATGCGGATATCAAGAACGGAAGACAAGCGCCCCCCGAATCGCGCAGGCACACCCCCTTTGTAAAGGGTTACGTCTTTGATGGCATCGGCATTGAAAACGGAGAAGAAGCCGAGCAGGTGCGATGGGTTGTACACGATGGCTTCATCAAGTAACACCAGATTTTGATCGGCAGCACCTCCGCGTACGTTGAACCCACCCGACCCCTCCGTGGGGGCAGTCACGCCAGGTAGCAGCTGGATGGATTTCAGCAAATCGGCCTCGCCCAGCACAGCCGGTATTTGCTTCACGATTTTGGCGTTGAGTTTCTCCACAGACATTCCCAGTTGCGAGACGTTTTCGTCTGCCCGGTTGGCGCTCACCACCACTTCCTGCAGAACATCGGATGCGGCTGTCAGATGAAAGTCGAGTGTGGTATTTTGCCGGACCTCCAACACCTGACGTTGGCGTTCATAGCCGATGTAGCTGATGAGCAGGGTGACCTGGCCGGCCTCTACCAGCAGCGAATAATACCCGTAGGCATTGGTGACCACACCGGCACCGGTACCTTCGAGCTGAAGGGTTGCTCCAATGAGAAATTCATTTGTGGCTGCATCTTTTACGTAGCCAGACAGGGCTACTTTTTGAGCCTGGGCGACAAAGGACGTAAACGCGAGTATCCCCGTGCATACCGCAGCCCGAAAAAATTGTTTGCGCATCATATTTTTTACTGGTTGATAAAATAATGATGCGAAGGTGCCGCGTCAGGCCACCGCAAAACATTGACAAATGATAAAATCTTACCGCTGCGCTTTCAGGCGGCTGAGCGATTCCTGCGTGATGCCCAGGTAGCTGGCCACGATGCGGTTGGACAGGCGTTGGATAATGGCCGGATTTTCCTTTAACAGGTAGTCGTACCGTTCCCGGGCGGTCATCTTTAGAAAACTCTCGAGGCGCCAATGGTTGGTGGAGTAGGCAAGTTCCAGTTGCCGGGCGTAGAGGTCGCGTGCCAGGACGGTTTCCTGTGTCAGCTTTTTAAAGCGGGAGAAAGTCAGAAAAAGGAGGTCTGATTTTTCGGTTGCCTGAATGTATTCGTTGGTGGGGGTTTCGGAAACATAGCTTTGCACCGTGGTGATGAATTGGTTTTCCATGGCGATATAGCGTGTGGCTTCAAGGCCATCATCGCCCAGAAAGAAGGCCCGCACCGAGCCGCTGGTTACGAAATAACAATTGCGGCACACGTCTCCTTTGGGAACCAATACCTCATTCTTGGCCGCAGTTTTAGCTTCGAAGGCCGCCACAAAGTGGTCAAGTTCGCGGGGAGTAGGGTTAAAATTGGCTGTCAGGTAGGCCCTCAGCAGGGCAGTGCCGTCAGACTCCGGTTGCATGGGCATTGGCGATTGGCTTACAGGCGTAAAAGTAATACTTTTATGCAGATCAATCATCGTCAACTATGCAGGTAATACTGCTTTTTCGGGCCATCCGTTTCCTCGTCATAGCCATTCCGTCCCTATTCCGTTCATACCGAGTATCGGGCTCCGGAATTTTGGTGGGGAAAAGGGGAATCGATGCCTTTTTACCCGTAGCCGGTATCTCCACAGATCGCAGTATTTTTCCACGGATCTTCTCCCGCCAGGTAACGATATGCATTCTGTTTCATGGATCGTCATTCAAAGAGGTGATGCGATTTCAACTCAGGTGAACTGACTGGGTTGGTATTTGATTTTCTGAACGCTGTTTTCAAACAATAACTACATCTGAAAAAGAAAGATAAGGCGTTGCATTACGACTTTACCATCTGTTGGAAACTCTTTTTTATTTTCCTAAAAAAGAAAGACTCGTGTGAATAGGAGCATTTGCTTCTGTTTCTATACAACACATGCCTGTTCGCTGAGGTTTGCGATTACTGGCCACGCAGTACCGTGGGAAAGTCAATGCTTTTTTGACTAACCTGGTTTGACCCGATTCAATTGATAAAGTTCTCGGTCAAAGAATTGGAAGGCTGTTCGGTAACCAAATTTACGAATGGGCCCGTCAATCATCATCTTTTCTGGCTGACAGACACGGCTGGCTGATGCAGCATTCAAATCGGAACATTTCGGAAAAGACTTGTACGCTGTACTAATTCGGTTCTCCACTCTTCCCTTTTCCTGTGACGTGTAGGGATGAGTGAAGAATGATTGTGTTATAATGGCTTCGTCAATTTTTTTTCATACTACGAAAAATGCCTGATCATGGTGAAATGTAAAGGTTTTGAGCCAGCGGTTAAACGGTTTCGTTTTCGTAATCAGCTTCCCGTAAGGCTCATCTTCCATTCGATGACAACCCTTACCGTGCCAAATCAATTGATAGATCACCACGAGTCTTTTCAAAACGAGGGTAGGTTTATCGGGCATTAGCCACAATTTATTCCGGGTTGAGATTTTTAAAACTACGGTTCCGCATAGTCTGTTTGCGTATGCCTTCTGGGGAGCGATCGCGCTTACGAATATCCTGATAATGTCTATCGGGCTTATCGAGAACCATGATAGCAGTCTATACGTTGGCTGCCGTCCTACGTTATGGGGTGTTGCGCTTAAATTCCCAACAAACAGCCGATAGTAGTAGCTATTTCACTTTGAGTTTTTCCTATTTTTTTAGAATAGGTCAATTACCTATCTTTGCATTCCACCCGTTTACTTATATTTTGTCATCGCAACACAAGTTTAAGTAACTCGGTCGTTTGAGAGAAGGAGAAATCCTCCTTTCGTTTAACCGCTTGTAGTGCCCGTATTACGCGACCTTACAAACCAGTAGGTTGAGATCTCGAAAAATAGTAACCCCTTCCGAATGCTTCATCTTCCGAGAAAGACAGAATCTATACCAAACAAGCCACGTGTTAAAAATGGACAACTCCAAAAATAGTCGTTTGATCTGTATACTGCTCCCGGCGGTATTTCTATTCACGGGAGCAAGCCTTCAGGCCCAAAAAACCTCAGCCGCCAACGGCAATTGGAGCGCCGGCGCTACCTGGGTAGGCGGCATAGTACCCGCTGCGGGCGAAGATGTTGTTATCGCGTCCGGGCATACCGTCACGCTAACGGCCACGGTGGATATAACCACGGGTAACCTCACGGTGACCGGCACGCTGGCCTTGGCTGGTTTCAACCTCACGGCCGGCTCGCTCAGCGGTGCGGGCAATATTGGTTCTGCCTCTGGCACGCCTCTGCTCACCGTGGGCAGCAATGGCAACAGCACCTCTTATTCAGGTGTATTCAGCGGTACCGGCGCCCGGCTAACTAAAGAGGGCACAGGCACGCTCACGCTCACCGGCGCCCACACTTATACTGGCGTCACTACCATCAGCGCGGGTATGCTGTCCATCGGCGATGGCGGCACTACCGGTTCTGTAGCTGGAAACATTACTAATAATTCGGTACTCATTTTCAACCGCTCCAACACCCTGACCTTTTCCGGGGTCATTTCCAGCTCGGGCATTCTCAACATGACGGGCACAGGAACGCTCACGCTAAATGGAAACAACACTTATACCGGTGCCACTACCATCAGCGCAGGTACGCTGCAAAAGGCAAACAACACAAACAATCACATACCTGATGGCAGCGCCCTTTCCATTTTGAGCGGCGCTACCTTCGACCTGAATGGTCGTAGTGAAACGGTGGGTTCCCTGGCTGGCGCCGGCACGGTGACCAGCTCGGCTACCGGAACCCTCACGCTGGCTGCCGGTGGCGATAACACCTCCACCACCTTTAGCGGTGTCATCCAGAACGGTACAGCCACCTCAATAGCCCTAACCAAACAGGGCACAGGAACGCTCACGCTAAATGGAAACAACACCTCCACTGGTGCCACTACCATCTCAGCGGGCATCTTGTCCCTTGGTGATGGTGGTACAACCGGTTCTGTGGCCGGAAATATTACTAACAGTGCGGCCCTAAACTTCAATCGGTCCAATGACCTGACATTCGCCGGAGTCATTTCCGGTACAGGAACGGTAACGAAACAGGGCACAGGCACACTCACGCTCACCGGCGCCAACACCTACACCGGTGCTACTACCATCAGCGCAGGCACATTGTCTATAGGAAACGGTAGTACAACAGGCTCTATTGCAGGTGCAAGTATTGTGAATAATGCCGCATTGATGTTTAATCGTTCTAACGATCTTACCTATGCAGGAGTAATATCCGGTACAGGAACACTCACCAAACTCGGGCCAGGGCAACTCACACTGAGCGGCGTCAATACCTACTCCGGCGCAACTGCCATCAATGGCGGCACTTTGTTCATTACTGCCGACACCGGGCTGGGTGCAGTTCCCGGCAGCGCTACACCGGGGCATCTGGCCTTCAACGGTGGAATACTTTCTTTTTTTAACTCTATAACCATCAGTATCAACAGGGGTATTCTCCTGAATGCCGGTGGTGGCACGATTAATCTTACAGGCAATGCCGGTCAATACGACGGCATCATTGCCGGCACGGGCCGGCTGACCGTCAGCGGTGCAAATTGGCTCACGTTGGGCGGTATAAATACAAATACCTATTCCGGGGGTACCACTATCAATATTGGCGCCACCCTTAGGGTGGCAAATGATACCAAGCTTGGCGCCGTGCCTGGCAGCCCCACACCGGGGCATTTGGTATTTAACGGTGGAACACTCCTTGCCACCTCCAACTTTACACTCAATGCCAACCGCGGCATCACGCTGAATGCTGGTGGTGGATTTTTTACAGGGTCCACAGTTACCTACCAGGGCATTATCGCAGGTACCGGCGGGCTGACCGTAAACGGAGGATCAGGGCTCACTTTGAGCGGCGCCAGCGCCAATACCTACACCGGAGTTACCACAGTTATTGGCTCCACACTTAACATCAGTGCG
>VYLK01000595.1_pt1 | contig 17722 bp, 18 predicted proteins | sample 5114321 | NCBI WGS metagenome assembly VYLK01 (sample SAMN12291792, study PRJNA351875) | freshwater metagenome | isolation source: freshwater lake | place: USA: Michigan, MSU2 Lake | collected 2011-08-16
CAAGGCCATGATTTGCGTCCTCCCTTGCTCGCTGAAATCAACACGTCAGCGAATTCGTGCAAAAAGCGACAGTGGGAGCAGACGACCTTGATTGTCGGTCGTCTGCACCTACCCGCGCGTGCGAACAGCGAGGCCCGCAAGCGCATTTTTGGTTAACTCAGCCGTGAGACGGAGCTGAGCTCTGCAAAGAAGCAGCTGGTGCTGCTGCTGCAGGCGGCTCATTAACTTCAAGGAAGTTATACCGTGTGGTGCTGAGCATCAGGAAATGCATGAGCATCACCATGGTGGCCATAACGGTCATAAGTGCCACCAATAGGCGACGTGGATCAAATAGAAGCCAAATGCGATACATGATCTATCTCCCTTCCTAGAACCACGGACGCCACATCCAGATCAGGATGTGAGCGACAAATGAGGCGGCGAAAAACGCAGCAAAACCACCCATGAAGATACGATGGAATTCCTTCGCTTCATTGCTGGTCAGACCGCTCAACGAGCCTGAGTTTGAGTCATTAGCCATTAGTTACCCTCCATATTTTGGAACGGCTATTGCTGTGGTGAGCCCCCACAACTGGGCCAGTCGCGTCGCAGAACGGCGCGGCGGCTTGGACGGCTTGCGCATGGCGAGCCAAAAGGGTCATTCCGCCGGTTGAAGTCCGGCAGAGAATTTCTTGAGAGGGAGAGAGGGGTGCAAACATGATCCGACCTCACGCCATCTCTTGCTGGGTGCGCGTTACGCGCTCCAGAGCAACATTTGTTTCGCCAGCAAGGCGGGCGGCCCGTTCTGCGCTGTCCCGCAGGCGCTTCGCCGCAGAGATGCGGACCAGGACGGGTTGCCGATCGACAATGGCATCAAGCGCGGCCTTGGCATCGTCATCCCATGATAGTTCGACATGGCGCCGCGCTGGCGTGGCCTCAACTTTGTCCATTTGCCCGGCGAGCGGCAGAATATGAAACAAGGCGTCGAACAGCGCATTGCACACTTCTTGGATAAGATAAGTCGCGCCCGAATAGCCCATGAAAGGAGTTCCGGTATGACGACGAATGATCGCACCCGGGAAGCTCGCTGGAATGAAGCAAGCCCTTGAGCCAAGCTCGGCCATATACATCCGCTCATTCACGCTGCCGAACAGGATCAAAGGCGGACTGGTCTTTAAAGCTTCCAAAACGGCTTGATTGTCTGGCTTAACGCCTGCGCGTCTGCCGAAGGAGAAGGTGCACGGAAGACCCATATCGGTCTCGAGGAAGTTGCGAACCCCACGCGCATAAGTCTCATTGGCGACAATGGCGAAGCTAGCCGTGCCAAAGAAGTCTTGCGTGACCGAGCGCCACAAATCCCAAATCGGCTTGATTGTGGTGTGCTTTTCCTTGGCGATGAAAGGTTCTGGGTCCAGACCCGTCATTTCGCCCAATTTACGCAAGAACAACGTCGTCGATTCAAGGCCAATCGGGGCCTGCAAGTAAGGCCGTTCGAGCGTTTCGCAGAGATTGCGGCCGAACTCACGATACATGCAGACATTAACTTCGGCTTCTGCCAGTCGCTTCACGTCTGCCAAGTGTGAGCCCAGCGGGAACACCATGCCGACTTCTGCACCAATGCCCTCGATCAAGCGCCGAATTTCGGCCAAGTCAGAAGGTAGATTGAACATGCCGTAAGCTGGGCCAATGATATTGATCTTGGGCTTCGCTCCTTCTTTGCGTGGCTTAAGTTTTGGGACTTTCTTGGTGCCGAAATTGGTCCAGAGCCATGTGAGCGCGCGGTCCGCGCTTTGCCACTGATCTTCATCGATCGTACGCGGCAGGAAGCGTTGAATGTTCGTGCCCTCGGGCGTCACGCCACCGCCGATCATTTCCGCGATGGAGCCGGTCACAACCACTGCCGGCAAATGCGGGTCAAGCGCTTTCCAAGCCCGCTTCATCGCGGCTTCGGTGCCGGTTTGGCCTAATTCTTCTTCGCCGAGGCCTGTGACAACAATCGGCAATTCATGTGGCGGCAACGCGTCGGTGTAATGCAGGACCGAGGTGACAGGCAGGTTTTCACACCCGACCGGCCCATCGATAATTACCTGCAGGCCTTTGATGGCAGTGAAGGCATAAACAGCGCCCCAATAGCCCCCGGCGCGGTCGTGATCGAGTACCAAGGTCATGTTCCCACGGCCTCCTCTGCTGCGCGCGTTGCGGCTAAGGCTTTGGCATATTTGGCTTTGAACTCAGGGCGCTCCACGGGGGTATCTTCCCAGACACCAGCCGTGTCATGTGAACCGACGCCGTCAAAGAAGGCAGTCATCTTTACAAACCGAGCGCGATTAGCCAAAGCGGCGTTGATCACGGTCGCCAGCGAGCCGGCACCTGCTGGTCCCATGAGAGGCCGCGCGGAGATCAGATTGGTGAAATAGAGCGCCGGGATCGACAATTGCTTGGCATGTTGCACCACAGGCGTAGTGCCAATTGCGAGATCTGGGCGAATAGCGTCGACCGCTGCAATGTCTTGCTCTAGCGAAGCACGATACTGAACCAGAACGCCTTTGCTCTCTAGCCACTCACGGTCAGGCTCAGACCAAGGCGTGCGTGGACATGCAGTGCCGACATAGGCCACTTCTGCTCCGCTCTCGATCAAGAGGCGCGCAACCAAAAGCTCTGAGCCCTCATAGCCCGACACGGTCAAGCGGCCCTTGATCGGCGCATTTGACAAGGCGGCCTTGATCGCTGGCAAAAAGCGGTTTTTAGCAAAGTCGACTTTGGCTTGGGCTATGCCGCAAGCCTCACCAATGGCGTCCAACCAAGCGGCCGTGCCGTCGCGACCAACCGGGGCAGAGCCGACGACCTTACGACCTGCCGTCTGAAACTCTCTGACACTTGCGGTGTAGAAGGGGTGAATGGCGGCAACAGCAGCGCAATCAAGGGCGGCGTAGAGCTCCCGCCACTCACGCGTCGGTACAACCGGGCCTGCTGCCAAACCCAGAGGCTCAAGCATCATGCCAATGCCGACTGGGTCTGCGGGGAACATCTCGCCCAAGAGCGTGATGGTGGGCCGATCCTTCGACAGATTTTGAGGCGCTTGGACAGGGCCAGCTTCGGCCTCCGTGCGGGCATAGCGCAACATGGCCCCTGCCAGCACATCCTTGGCTTCTGCATGGGTTGGAATGCCAAAGCCTGGTACATCAATACCAATGATGCGCACCCCATTGATCTCTTTTGGCAACAATTGAAGCGGCACGCCCGAAGCGGTCGGCACGCACAAATTGGTCACAACAATCGTGTCGTAGAGTGCAGGGTCTGCAAGCTCAAACACCGCGTCGCGAATGTCCTCAAACAGCTTACCTGTGACCAAAGTCTCAGAGTTAAACGGCACATAACCGACACTGCGACGCGCGCCATAGAAGTGCGAAGTAAAGGTCAGGCCATAAACGCAACACGCTGAGCCGGACAGAACGGTCGCGGTGCGCCGCATACGGAGCCCAACACGCAAGGACCCGAATGCCGGGCACATGCTTTGTGGCTGATCGTGCGGACCCTTCGGATAATCAACGGCATAAAGGTCCAGAATCTCAGACTTACCCGCTGCCTTAGCAGCCGCAGCCATGGTTTCTGCCCCTGCATGACATCCTTGCCCTGCTTGTTCTGAGGAAGCAGGCACATCATCCGGCGGCGGTTGGAAGGAAGCGTGGTAGTCGGTCATCGCTGGTTACACCGTGTCATAAACCACCTCCAGTGTTGGCTTTTCAGCAAACACCCCACCGCGCATATCGGCCTGGGTAGCCGGGCGCAGCACGAAGTCGCCGCCAGTCTGATCAGGCGAGAACAAGCCCAAAAGGCCGTCTTGGGTCAGGGGTGTTGGGCGGACCGGCGGTGCCGTGGCCACATTCAAGGCCAATTCTTCAAACAAGGGGCCCCAGGTGTCGCCCGGCGTGCCAATGATCTGATAATTAGCCGATTTCCGGCGAATGTCTTCGTCAGCTGGAATAGCTGAAAGGACGGGAATCCCGACGGCCTTTGCGAAGGCCTGCGCCTCACCGGTGCCATCATCCTTATTGATCAGCATACCGGCCACACCGACATTGCCACCCAATTTGCGGAAATATTCTACAGCCGAGCAGACGTTATTCGCGACATAGAGCGATTGCAGATCATTTGATCCAACCACAATAACCTTCTGACACATGTCGCGGGCGATCGGCAGACCGAAGCCCCCGCAGACCACGTCACCCAAGAAGTCTAGGAGAACATAGTCAAAGCCCCAATCATGGAAGCCGAGCTTTTCGAGCAACTCAAACCCATGGATAATACCCCGGCCGCCGCAGCCGCGCCCAACTTCAGGCCCGCCCAATTCCATGGCGAACACGCCATCCCGAACAAAGCACACATCTTCGATTTTCACCTCTTCACCGGCAAGTTTTTTCTTGGCCGAGGTTTCGATGATGGTGGGGCAGGACTTGCCGCCAAACAAAAGCGAAGTGGTGTCAGATTTAGGATCACATCCGATCAGAAGGACGCGCTTTCCTTGTTGCGCCATCATATAGCTGAGGTTGGAGAGGGCAAAGCTCTTGCCGCTGCCGCCCTTGCCATAAATCGCGATAACTTGGGTCTCTTTGGTAACTTCGCCCGTGTAAACGGGATCAGGCTCTTGAGAAGCCTCTTCTACCAGAGCACGTCTATCCAACAGCGTAACGGTCATGCGCAACCTCTCCAGTCCAAAATCATTTTGAGACAGGCAGCATCGGAAAATGCTGTCCTGTAGGCACCGGCGGCACCTTCGGCTTCGGCTTCGTGGGTGATGAGTCCGTCGAGCGACAGACGACCATCGGAGACAAGCTCTAGCGTCGCGGCCAAGTCGGCCGGGGTCCATTCTGCGGCGATGCGAATTCGTGCCTCGCGCATGAAAGCAGGGGGGAAGGCAAAGCTGATCGGCTGATCATAAAAGCCCGCCAGAACTATTTCGCCGCCGCGGGCGAGACGCCCAATCCAGCTATCAATCAAAGTACCTGCGCCACTGGCGTCAAGAATAACCCGGTAATCGCGACGATCATCATCGGAAGGATCACAAACGCCATAGCCCACGGCACCGCCATGTCGGTCAGGATTGGTTTCCCAGACCACAGGTGCCGGATAGCCTTCGGCCACAACGATGCGTGCCAATAGCCGACCTAAGACGCCGTGGCCGATGATGAGTTCGGGCGGCAGCGCCCCGTCAGCAATCGCGTGACGGGCCGTCGCGGCCAGCGCAATGAGAACACCTTGGCTGGCCAAGGACTCTTGAATGGGGATAACGCGCGCGCTGGGTGCGATTAGGCGCTGGGCAGCACCACCGAACAGACCGCGCGCGCCGATGAAGCCAGTTGATCCCGGAATAAAGACTGTTTGACCGATGCGGTCTTTTGCGTCCGCACCAGCGTCCACTACGCGGCCAACTGATTCATAGCCTGGCACGAGGGGATAGCCCATGCCGGGGAAAGGCGGCATCCGCCCGCTCCACAACAAGCGCTCCGTACCCGTGCTGATCCCGCTGAAGTCAACATCCACAATGACGTCGTCACGGCCAGCATCCCTTAGCTCAAGCGTTTTCAGCGAGAGCTTCTCAGGTGCTTCCAAGACAACGGCCAAAGTTTCCATACCAAGTCTTCCCTCGTGAATGCAGTAGCCGCATCCAATCTTCCAAGGTGTCACTCTAATTGGACGATTAGATATGTCAATTCAAACTGACGCAAAATCGTGGCGATCACTGAGGGAAAGTTTTTAGGCCAAAAAGGCCGAAAAAGTGCGGCTTTTGCCGTGAATCGATCAGGGATGGGCGATTAAGACCCGGACCAACATCGGGGTTCTGGTCGGTTTGTTCACGATGCGGCTAAAGCCAGCTGCGCGTGCCATGGCACTAAGCTCGACCGGCGTGCGGGCTCGACCCCGACCCATTGCCATCAAATAGAAGCCAAAATAGGCCTCAGCCATGGGGTCCCGTGTTGGAAAAGCGGACATCGGCTCCGCAATCATCAAGACACCTTTTGGCGGCAGCGCAGCATGGGCAGCGCGCAAGAGCTTCATCACTGTCGCATCATCATGGTCGTGCAGAATGCGGACAAGGGAGATAACGTCAGCGCCCTTTGGCAGAACGCCATCGAGAAAGTTACCGCCAATCGCCTGCGCCCGGTCCCCCAATTGGCGTGCACCAAATGCCACGCGCGCCCGGTCAGCTACGGCAGGCAAGTCGAACACACGCACCTGCATATGCGGCGCATGATGCGCGGCCGCTAAGGCAAAAGCCCCCTCACCCCCACCGACATCCATAAGGACCTGATGTTGGGTCAACGGATAGGCGGCCAAAATGTCACTTGCGATCATGGGCTGGGTCGCGCCCATCAAGGCCGAATAGGGAGAGATCGCATCCGCTTTCGTCTGGTCAGGTCGATCATACGCGGCATACGGCCAGAAGGAGGCCAATTGCCCCTGCCCGCCGCCCTGCTTCAATAAGGCAACGGGGTCGGCAAGGTCGGCATAGAACAGCGCATGATGGCGGATCATATCACCCAGGCCGGCATTGCCCAGAAGCGCTGCCCCCTGCATGCCAAGCGCGTAACGATCCGGGCCCGCCAATTCTACCAAATCAAGGGATTGAGCCGCAGACAAAAGCCGCGCCGCAGAGTCGAGTGGCAGATCCATCGCTTCTGCCAAAGCTTGGGTTGTCTTTGGGCCTTCGGCGAGCTTTTCAGGCAAGCGCAATTGCACGCAAGCCAACAAAACTTGTGAATAAACAAAGCCTGCAACCAGCCCAAACAGACGATCCGCGCTTTGGTGTGCGATAGGACGGGTCAGGAAAAAGCCTGCAGCCCAGCGTTGAAAGCTTGGACTAGAAACCAAGCGATTGCGCCATGCTGTCCAAGCATCAAGCCAGGAGCGCGGTATCATGGATATCTAGGCAGCGCTGCGGGCAAGTTGCTTTGGCACAAGGCGTGTGGCCTGAACCATTCTTCACAATCACCCAGCGCGTCCAACAGATCATCGGCGACCTGATACGCGGCCCCTAAGCCTTCACCTAAGGCCCGCCAGGGCGTGGGGTCAGCACCGGCAGCCAATGCGCCAGCGGTGGTTGCCGCCACAAATAAGGCACCGGTCTTGGCCTGATGATAGGCATCAACGGGAGCTGATGTCTCACACTCCCAAGCTTGGCCTGCCACAATCCCATAGGGCGCACCAACACCGCGCGCGATGCAAGAAATTAAGCCCGGCAGTCTGGCGGGGTCCTGCACGCCAGCACGCGCCAGCACCTCAAACGCCATCACGATCAAAGCGTCACCGGTCAAAAGCGCCAATGGCACGCCAAACTTCGCATGCACAGTTGGTTTGCCGCGGCGAAGGTCAGCATCATCAAAACAGGGTAAATCGTCGTGGACCAAAGACGCACAATGAAGAAGCTCAATCGAGGCCGCAGCGGCATCGGCCAGATCAGGACTTGAGCCGCCACAAGCGGCAGAGACAGCTAAGCAAAGTTGTGGGCGCACCCGCGCGCCACCCGGGAAAACGGCATAGCGCAGGGCAGCTGCCAATCCAGGCGCTGCATCATCCGCCTGACCCAAGGCCACAGCGGCTTCCAAAGCCCGCTCAATCCGTGCTGTATGCGACATAATTCGCTCTCCAACCTCAATCTGTCACACGATTTGGACACATGTTAGCGTCTAGGTCAATTGACTTTGTAACGGTTTTGCATGGAACTAACGTCTTAATGGTGCAGCTGTCTCCCGATCAAAGCCTAAGAGGCCCTAATTTCACCGCCCCCGTGGGCGGCGATGGTGGCTATATTTGGTGGTATCTGGATGCGGTAAGTGACGATGGCAAGTATGGCGTAACCTTGATTGCCTTCATCGGAAGTGTGTTTTCCCCTTATTATGCTTGGTCTGGCTGGAAGAATCCGTTCGACCATTGTGCGATCAATGTGGCCCTCTACCGATTGGACGGAGCAGGAGGCCGATGGGCCATGACCGAAAGGCGGGCAGATCAATTAGATCGCAGCGCGCACCACTTTGCCGTTGGCCCAAGTTTTCTTCATTATACAGAAAGCGACTTGGTGGTGGATATCTTTGAAGTTTGCGCACCAATTCCGTCGCGCCTGAAGGGTCGCATACGGCTGATTCCTGAAGTGGAGACGCAAGCCAGTTTTGATCTGGACCTAAACGGTCGGCATTCGTGGCGCCCCCTCGCACCCAAAGCCCGCGTTGAACTTAGCTTTGACAGCCCAAACCTGTCTTGGTCGGGCGACGGCTATTTTGACACCAATGCCGGGCAAGAACCGCTGGAGCGGGCCTTTGCGCATTGGCATTGGGGGCGGGCCCACCGCGGGGATGACTTGCGGCTGTTCTATGACGTCACCAATCGATCTGGGCCAAGGCGCGCAACATTCCTCAAAGTAAGCCATGACGGGACGGTTTCGGAGACGGTACCAACTAAGCAGCAAGGATTGGACAGAACTTTCTGGGGCATTGATCGCGAAGCTTGGTCCGATGGGCCCGAGCCCGCTCGCGTGATTAAGACGCTGGAGGATACGCCATTTTATGCCCGCTCTGCCTTAGAAAGCCGCCTTGAGGGCGAAAGCGTGCTGATGATGCATGAAACCTTGAACCTTGATCGGCTTAGAATGCCGATCGTCCGGGCCATGTTACCCTTCCGGATGCCCAGAGGATTTTTCTAAAGCGGCTTTTTCCGCCTCGGCCTGTTTCTTGGCTTCCTCAGCCGCGATCCTTTTCGGCGATAGTGAGATGATCTGCCAAAGCGCAAAACCTAAAATCGCAACGCCAAAAAAAACCTCCAAGATCAAAGGATTGAATGTCATCGGCCGCGGCTCCCTGTTCGATCACGCGTTTCAAGGTCCGAGAATAGATCCATGACCCAATTGAGATCGTCCGTCACACTTTGCTTGCGCTTGTTGGCAGGCCCAAATCCCGGCGGGGACTGAACAATCGCCGCGACCAAAGGCCTGCCGACGCCACGGGCAATCGACAACTCGCCCTTAGGGGCCGGGCGCGCCGCCCGCTGCATCGCTGCGCCAACCAGCCACGCCTTGCGGGCAGCTGTGGTACTGGCGCGCTTGGAGACTGAATCATAGCCTTGAGCACGAATGACTTTGCCAATCTCAGCATAGAGCAAGCGGGCAGCATAAATGGCAGGGCGAACGGTTGCTGGCAGGCGCGCGATGGCTTGGTCTGCACGGCGGTAAAGTTCTTCTGCACGCGCTAACAAGCGCTCCGTCAAAACGGCAATCGCTGGCGAAAAATCAGGTTGGGAGAGCCAGGATTCAGGATCAATCCCGACTTCTCGCAGCCAAGAACGCGGGATATAAAGCCTGCCTTGACGGGCATCTTCACCGATGTCGCGCGCAATATTGGTCAATTGCATGGCGACGCCGAGATCACAGGCGCGCTCAACCATGGCGGCACCACGCACGTCCATCAGGGCAGCCATCATCGCACCGACTGATCCTGCGACCCGCTCCCCATAGTCTTCGACATCGGCCAAGGTTTCATAGGTGCGCTCTGCGACATCCCATTCAAAGCCCTCCAACAACGCATCAAACACGGCGCGCGGAATGCCATAGGCACGCACGACATCGGCAAGGCAGCGGTCGGCGGCTTCGGTCTGGGGACGGCCCGAATAAACGCCATCGAGGCGACCGCGCAGGCGCGCAATCGCATCACCTTGGCCATTTTCCACATCAACGGCATCATCAGACAATCGGCAGAAGCCATAAAGCGCGTAAGCTGCTTCACGCAGCGCCTCAGGCAACAGCAAGGACGCGGAATAAAACGAGTGTGACCCAGTTTTGATTAGGTCACGGCACGCCGCGCGATCTGACGGGGTCGCATAGGTAGGGGCCCCAGCCATGGGCTCGGCCCTATCTAAACTTTCGGCTGCGAAACTCAGCATGCCCATCCGTTCTGTACATAAAGGTTCAAGACCTGTTTCCTCCAGCTAATCATGGACTGAAAATCTAGGCAAGCACGCCATTAGCCCGCCTCCAAATACGCACCCTCGAACCACGATATGTCTTGGGTGGAGACTTGGCCGAAAGTTTGTTGTTGCCGGATCGACATCGCGATGATCGAGAAGGCCGTAATCGGCATGGTGATAAAAGGCATGGGGTCACGGGCATCCCATGTCACATCTTGGGCCGTGCGCAGCACCTTTAAGCGCTCCCAATAATGCGGTCCCTTAAACATCGCAGCCTGTACTTCCGTCAGTGTCGGGTAGAATTGCTGCATCAACCTAGTCTGTTTGAACCGGATCGGCTTGGAGCCCGGCTCTAAGATGGCTGGGGCCAAATCTTCGGTCTCAATGAAATGGACCCCGCTGGTCACACGGGGATTACATTCAATGGCCCAAGCTTTGCCCTCCTCATCAACGAAGAAGTCGAACGAAATGAAGCCCGTATGATGTTCACGTTGCACAAAGGTCGCGACCCATTCTTGGATTGCGGGAAGTTCGACCCGTTCAAAGGCGACGGCGACACTGCCGGTCATGACGGCCCCTTGATAGGTGACATTGATCAAGACCGCACCAGCTTGAGCAATGGCAAAGGTGCTGTATTGTTTGCCCTTGAGCTGGACCTGCACGACCGCAGGCTCGGATAAGGTGGTCGCAATGCCGATCAAGGACGTGCGCGCCGCGTGCAAGCTAACGGCCCGGCCAGAGCACGAGAAGATCGGCTTGACAACAAAATCATGGCCGTCGGCGATCCTTTGTGCTTCAGGGCTCTCGATCAAGGCTGTTTCCGGGACATCCAAGCCATAATCTCGCGCACGAGCGGGAAAGCGAGCCTTATCGTGAAGCGCCAAAAGGCGGTCGATCGGCGGGGCATAGAGGCGGGTTTGCGCGGGCAATCGCCCCGCCAAATGGGCCAGATGCATGGTTTCCTCAGACAAAGGCAGAACCAGATCAACCGCTTCGTCCTCGACCACGCGCAGAAGTGCCGTCAGATAGGCTTCTTTACCCTTCGATGGCGGCGGCACCTGAAAGCACTGATCGACGCAATTCGACGCCCCAGTTAAGTGCGACTTGAAGGGCTCTGCCACCAAAACGCGCCAGCCGGCGGCCTTAAAGGATCGCGCAAAGTCCAAGGCTTTGGGCAAGCGGCCAATGGTGATCAAGACGGTTTTGCTCATGCCCGCACTGAGACCTTGATCATGACTTCTTGGGCTGGCCGTGTTGTTAGCCGGGCGACAGGGCGGACGAGTTCTGGCTGTTGCACGTCAATGCGATAGGTCCGCAAAATGCGCGCGAGGATGAGCGTTGCCTCTGTGGTGGCAAAGGCCGCGCCCACACAAACACGCGGGCCCGCTCCAAATGGGATGTAAGAGCCCGCAACAATTTCATGCTCTCGCTCTGGCAAAAAGCGGTCTGGATCGAACACATCAGGATTTGGCCATAAGGCCTGATGGCGGTGAACGGCCCACGGTGCAATCATCACCATGGTCCCGCGCTTGATCTTCTTGGACCCAATCGTCGTTGCGCGCGCTGCCACGCGAGGGATAAAGGTGATGGGTGGATAGAGCCGCAACGCCTCTTTGAACACATTGCGGGCATAGGTCAGCCGCTTCACATGATCGAACTCAATCGGGCCAGAGCCGGCAACTGCCATGGCTTCAGCCTGAACCTTGTCGGCAACAGCTGGCTGCATCGCCGCTATGAAGAATGCCCACGTCAAGGCGCTGGCCGTTGTTTCATGCCCGGCCAAGAAGAACACCCCTAATTGATCAATTAGCTCCTCTCGGGTGAAGCGGGTTTCGGTTTCCAGATCGCGCGCAGCAATCACGGCTGCGGCGATATCATCAAATGTCGCCCCTGCCTCTAGATGGGTGTCGAGTAGGCGACCGATATGACCGCGGATCCGGGCGCAAGCTTCCAGCACATCGGCGCGCTGGGGGATGTCATCAAAGGGCTTGCCAAAGATCAGGCGCACCAATTCAACATGGGCGACACTGCGTTCGAAGAAGGCGAAGGACTCAAACACGTCCCTCGCTGTATCATTGGCAAGAGAAGCCGAAAAAACGGTGCGGCAAATGATATCGGCGGTCAGCTGACCCATAGCGAGGTCGAGTGACATCTCCTGCCCCGATGAAGCGGCAGCCTGCAAACGCGCCTCAAAATCATCCAAAGCGCCGACCATAGACGGAAAGGCTTTAGCCAGTCGGATGTGCGAAAAGGCCGGATCAATCATCCGCCTTTGTTGACGCCACAGCGACCCACTGGACACAAACATGCTGTCGCCCACCAAGGGCGTGAGTGCGCCAACCATCAAATCATTCTTGGGAAAGATATCCTCAGGGTCGGCCAGAATGGGCTTGGTCAAAGCCGGGTCATTCACAATCTGGATGGAGCGACGCGAATAGCCCAGTGGCCCCATCGGCAGCAAGTAAGCGTCGGCCGGCATCAGGCTCAACAGATCCCCATCGCCTTGTCGGATCACCCGGATCAAGCTGGCCAGTGGCCCCATAGGCGCGGGCCGAGGCGGGGTATAGACCGCGCCTTGAGCGTCAAGTTCGTCCACCGCCACCCCTCTACCTCAGCCCACTCATTTTGATCGCTCCGCAGAAAGCCGCACTCAACCCCTTGAAGCCTAACGCTTGACGCGTCACTATGTCCAGCCCGCTAGACGCTTTCGACTGGATAGACAGTGATGCTTACCTTGTTTCACACGTTGGTTGCCATCCATATTGTGTTTGGAACGGTTGGACTGATCAGCTTTTGGATCCCGGTTCTGGGTAAGAAGGGTAATCGTAATCACCGGCTGTGGGGTAAAGTTTTTGCATGGTCGATTTTGGCCGCAGGCTCTGTGGCCCTGTTATTGAGCATTTGCACCTTAATCGACCCCCTAGGGACCCACCCGCACCTGAAGGACCCCGTTTTTGTGCGGGGAATTTTTGGTGTGATGATGCTTTATTTGGCGATCTTGACCATCAATCTCGCTTGGTATGGCCTTCAGACGATCAAGAATAAGGCCAATCATGCTGCTAATCGTCGGGGCCTGAACCTCGCGCTGCAACCCATTCTGGTCGCAACAGCCCTTGCCTGCGCCATTGAGGGTGTTTTGATTGGCCAATATCTGATGGTGGGCATGTCCATCATTGGCTTTGCGACGGCGGGCACCAATTTGTTCTTTATGCTGAACCCCTCACCCGGTCCGAAAATCTATTTAATGGAGCATGTTAAAGCCATCGTTGGGGCTGGCATTTCGGTCTATACGGCGTTTGCAGCTTTTGGCGCGGTTCGGATAATGCCCTCCATCGCTTTGCACCCAGGCCTATGGGCCATTCCTTTGGTGACTGGGCTTGCCATCATCCTCTACCACCATCGGCAAATCCGATTGAGCCTGCGCTCCCGCACGCCACAGGCCACAGGCGCGGCTTCGTGAGGTCCAAGAAGGTTATCGTAATCGGTGCCGGAATGGGCGGCCTTGCGGCGGCAATAGACCTTGCCCGGCTAGGCCATCAGGTTGACGTGGTAGAACGGGCCGCCACTATTGGTGGTAAGATGCGCCAAGTGCCGGTTGGGGAAACAGCCATCGATGGTGGGCCAACCGTCTTTACGATGAAGTGGGTTTTTGATGGCCTGTTTGAGGATGCGGGCCTCGCCCTCGACGATCACCTGACCTTGTTGCCAGCGACAATTCTGGCCCGTCACGCGTGGTGCCAAGGCGGCAATCTGGACCTATTTGCCGATCGCGACGCCTCTGCGGAAGCCATTCGTGATTTCTCAGGGCCGGAGGATGCGGCAGGCTATCTGGCCTTCTGCAAGCGCAGCGCCTCAATCTATGAGACTTTGCGTGGCCCCTTTATCGCAAGCCAACGGCCGAACCCTATTGAATTGGTTGCCCGCGTCGGCTTCAACCAATTGGGCGCGATGTGGCAGACAGCGCCGCATCAGACCCTTTGGGGGGCACTTGGGGCCTATTTCCGCGATCCCCGCCTGAAGCAATTGTTTGGCCGCTATGCCACCTATTGCGGCTCATCTCCCTTTGCCGCTCCGGCAACTTTGATGTTGGTCAGCCATGTGGAGCAAGAGGGTGTGTGGCGGGTTGATGGCGGCATGGCCAAGGTCGCAGCGGCCCTAAAGTCTTTAGCAATTAGCCAAGGCGTGACCTTCCACTTTAACGCCGATGCTGAGCGGATTGAGACTCGCAACGGGCGCGTTTGCAGCATTGCACTGAAGGGCGGTTTGACCATGCAAGCCGATGCCATTGTGTTCAATGGCGACATCTCTGCCCTTGGCCGAGGTCTTTTAGGACCCGATGCCGTGCCAGCGGCGAAGCCCGTCGCTTTGCCCCAACGATCCCAGTCTGCCATCACTTGGTGCGCCACTGCCACCACCAGCGGTTTGGATCTAGCCCATCATACAGTCTTGTTTTCCGATGATTACAAGGCGGAGTTTCAAGATGTTTTCGCTAGGCAGCGGCCGCCGCAAGCCCCGACGATTTATATCTGCGCGCAAGACCGTGACGATGCCTGCACCCCACCCGATAGGCCAGAACGCCTGTTGATCCTGATGAATGCCCCCGCCAATGGCGACAGCGAAACTTATGGCCCAGAAGCTGAAGCGAAAGCCAAGCAAAGCGCTTGGGCCATGATGGCCAGCTGTGGCCTGCGCCTATCTGTCGACCACGAACAAGCCACCACGCCACAGGGTTTTAACGCGCTGTTTCCAGCAAGTGGGGGCGCGCTCTACGGCCGAGCCAATCACGGACCTATGGCCAGTTTCCAACGACCTGGTGCCCGCAGCGGCGTAAAAGGCCTCTACCTCGCCGGAGGCTCTGCCCATCCAGGTCCCGGCATCCCTATGGCAGCTCTTTCCGGGCGGCTTGCCGCTGCCCGCCTTCAAGCGGATTTTCTGGCCGATTAAGCTGTTTTGACTTTAGAAGCCCAAGCAGCTGCTGGCGGGATCAGGCGATCAATCACCTTGGCCGACGAAACCACCCCGGGCAGCCCAGCGCCTGGATGCGTACCGGCCCCAACAAAATAGAGGCCCGGCACGTCTGAGCTGATGTTGTGCGGCCGGAACCAAGCGCTTTGAAACAATTTAGGTTCCATGCCAAAGGCTGCGCCATTGGTTGAGAGCAGGCGATCCTGAAAGTCTTGTGGTGTGAGCATATGGGACGAGATGATCGCCTCAGACAGGCCCGGCAATACGGTTTCTGCCAAACGTTGTTCGATCTTTTTGCGGTAAGGCTCTGCCATACTTGCCCAATCAACGCCGCTGCCCAAATGAGGAACCGGGGCCAAGACATAAAACGCATCACAGCCTTCAGGAGCGAGGCTTGGGTCGTTTGCCGTTGGGCGATGCAGGTAGAGGCTGAAATCTTCGGCCAGCTTCTTTTTGGTGAAGATATCCGTCAACAGCTCCTGATAACGGGGCCCCAACACCATGGTGTGCTGATAACAATCGTCAAACTTCCGATTGGTCCCGAAATACCAAACAAACAAACTCATCGAATAATCGGCGCGCGCAATCTTCTCATCGGACCAAACCTTGCGCGGCTGATTGCGAAGGAGCTTTGAATAGGTCCAGCCCAAATCCGCGTTGGAAACCACGAGATCCGCGTGAACGATCTGCCCCGACGCCAAACGAACGCCCACCGCCCGGCCATTGTCGGTCAGAATTTCGTCGATCTCGGTATCATAAATCAACTGATTGCCGTGACCTTCAATCAGATCGACCATGCCCTTTACCAAGGCGCCGGTCCCGCCCAGAGCGTAATGGACGCCATAGGTGCGCTCCAGATGGGCGATCAGGCAATAATAAGAGGTTGTGGCAAATGGATTGCCGCCGATTAGCAACGGATGGAAGCTGAACGCCACCCGTAGCTTTTCATTTTTGAAGAATTCCGAGACTTTGCCATAAACAGTTCTAAACCCGCCCAACCGAATCAAATCAGGCGCGGATTTGAACAAGGTCGACAGCTCATGAAACGGCTGATCGACCAGTTTGGTGAAGGCTTCATCATAAATCGCTTCACTCGCCACCATGTAACGATCAAAGCCCGCAAGATCGTCCGGCTCAAAGCGGGCAATTTGCTTGCGCATCGCATCGAGATCGGCTGTGGCCTCAAAGACGGTCCCATCATCAAAGCGGATTTTGTAAAACGGGTCGATACTGCGCAGTTGCACATGGTCAGACAGGGTCTTGCCACAGAGGTTCCACAATTCTTCAAAGATGAAGGGGGCGGTGATGATGGTCGGGCCAGCATCAAAAGTGAAGCCGTCTTGGCGATAGACATAGCCACGCCCACCCGGGCCATCGAGCTTTTCGTAAAGGCTGACGCGATAGCCTTTTGCCCCTAGGCGGATGGCGGCAGCCAGCCCCCCGAAGCCAGCGCCAATAACCACGGCATGTGGGCGGGTGTCAGCGCGGGCTGAGGTGAAATCAGAAGGTTTTGTTGTAAAGTTCATTGGACAATTAAACCCGCAATTTGAGTAGACGCAAGACCTAGAGCCTCCAGAAAAAGAGGAAACTCAAAGGACTGCACATGCCCTAACGCAAACAGAGTTTAATCCCATTCGCCTTCCGGCAGGATAGATTTAGGTTGTAGATGGCGCGAGAACAGCCAGAACCGCAGCGGCAACAGCGTGTGGATTTTCTTCATGCGCTAGATGGCCCAGTTCCGGCATGTTGATAAAGCGGGCTCCCGGCACTGTTTGGCTTAGGGCTTGTGCGCTGGCCGGCGTCACGGCCGCATCCTTGGCACCTGAAAGCAGGTATAGCGGCGTCTTTAGGTTAGCCATATTCTTGACTAAGGGGGCTAGGTTCCAATTGGCCATCATGCCGAGCAGACCTGCGACATGGCCAGGTGCGGTAAACAAGTCCCGATAGCGCGCCAGCATATCGTCGGGAATGATTGAACCGGTGCTCCGCATCAGCCTCTCAATCCGTCGGCTATCTTTTGCGCCTTCTGCGACCGCATAAATGGTAATCGGGTTGAGGCCTAAGACGTGGGCAGCGACAGGGAAAAGAAGTGCGGCAAGGCCCTTAAAGGGCTGAAACGCGCCATTAATGGCAATTATTGCCTGCGGATGGATATAGCCGGCTAACGTCATTTCGGCTGCGATCGCCGCCCCTGCCGAATGGCCAATGACGACCTTGGGCTCAATGTCCAACGCCGATAGCAGGTCTCGCAGCAGCCCGGCCATACCGGGGAGGGACTGGCCAATTTCCGGCGGTGTTTGCGTAAAGCCATGGCCGGGTAGGTCTGGCATAATCAACGTATAATGCGCCGCCAGCAATGGCACGATGCCAGCCCATGAATGACAAGACGACCCTGTGCCGTGCAACATCAACAGCGGGGGTCCTTGGCCGATTGTCTGCAAATGCCATTTCTGATTGCCGACTTGAATGAAGCGACTGCTTTCTCGGTTTGGCCAATTCGCTCCTTCACGGTTCCACTTTGGCTTCTGGTACATCAGGTCAGATCCGTATGGCTCAAGGGAAAATCAAAGCGGCTCTCAGGGGCATGCTTGGTAAGTGTTTCGACCATGTCCACAGTGTGGTCACGCTCAATTCGCATCACCGCGATTCTCGATTGTTCAACTACTATCATCCCGTGACCACCTAAAACACCGGCTTGTCGCTATACTGCCACAGACAAGCGCGCCAGAGCTACGACATGACAAGCCTGTTACCGATGGCAGGCACGACCGTTCAGGCGGGTCTTGGGAGAAAGAACAGCATGAGACGGCAAGGTTTACAATGGAAG